>Ga0233435_1000909_pt1 | contig 31396 bp, 27 predicted proteins | sample SI_122_August201_3_FD_182735 | JGI IMG/M metagenome (GOLD analysis project Ga0233435, IMG submission 182735) | Seawater microbial communities from Saanich Inlet, British Columbia, Canada - SI_122_August2016_135_MG | ecosystem: Environmental > Aquatic > Marine > Inlet | place: Canada: British...
ATATCATCAGGTATGACCGTACCGCTAAGTGATTCGACCATTGTAATAATATCTTCTGCTACTTTTACCCCGTTAGATCCTTTCTTTTTAGCAATCGCAATAGTGACAGCAGAAGCAGCAAAAGCTTCTTCTTCACCTTCTGCAAGGTTGGCAGGAGCTGTATAATAATTAACCAGATTGCTAGTATCCGACGGAGATGCTGTCACTTTTGCAACGTCACGAATATAAACTGGAGAGCCATCCTGGATGGTTACAACCAGGCTTTCGATATCACTTACCGTTTCTAGAAAAGCACCGGAGTATACAGTTGAGCTTGAATCATTGGATTCAATGTTACCTAAGCCGAGCTCACTATTTGCGGTACGGATAGTATTAGCAATTTGATCAAGACTAATTTCATATCCAGACAACCTTTCTGGCAACACTTCAATTTTTAGCTGATCAGACCGGCCTCCAACAACAAACCCCTGACTTGTGTTCTCAACCATGCTGATAGCTTGCAATACATCCAGAGCAGCCAGGCGAATAATAGAGTCATCCAGTTCGTTAGACCATAAAGTGAGAGTAACCACAGGAACATCATCAACGCCTTTAGGTTTCACCAGTGGCTGATCAACACCAGGGGGAATCTTGTCCATATTCGAACTGATTTTGTCATACAATTTTACTAGTGAGGATTCCAGTTCTTCACCCACTTCAAACTGTACGGTTACCATGCCCTTACCACGCATAGCAGCAGAATAAACATGGTCAACACCACTCATTTCATTCAGCATACGCTCAAGAGGTTCGGTCGCAAGCCTGGACACCTGTTGCGCGGAAGCACCGTTGTAGCGCACAAAAACATCGACCATAGGCACAGAGATTTGAGGATCTTCCTGACGAGGAGTCAGAATCACGCCCATAATACCCAATAAGAAACAGGCGATAAGCAGCATTGGCGTTAGAGGAGAGTGAATAAAGGCCTTCGCCAGTCCACCCGCTAAACCTAACGATTTTTCCTGCTGTTTTGTGGAATTAGTTTGTTCTGTCATTGTAACTATACAAATATTATCTCGTTAGTGAAGTGCCTCGATGGCAACCCAGGTCAACACAAAAGTTAGACGTTATAATCTAACCATCTTCACCAGAAGGTATGTTCTGAATATCAGGAGTCCATCCTGATTTGATCGTTTTAGGTGGTGCACTAATGATGCGGTCACCTTCTTTAATTCCGGATAAAACCGTTACCCTTAATTCATCATAATCTGACCCCAGTCTTACCAGCTTCATTTTGGCCTTATTATCTTTATCTAAAATATAGACACTGGGTAAACTACCCCGGTAGAGCACGGCATCTTTCGGAATGACTGGAACGGGCTTCCTGGAAGCGGTCGTATCATTGATAGTAACCTCAGCATACAGCCCGGGCCCGCCAGGGGTCCCTTCTGGTAAATCAAATTTTACCGTGACCGTATGTTTTTGTTGATCTGCTACTGGATATATCTGAGCTACCTTAGCTTTGGTGTGAGTATTGTTAATATCTAGTTTTACATCAACCAGACTACCCTTACTGAGACCAAAAATAAGTCTTGCCGGAATTTCAGCACGAATTCGAAGATACTGAGTATGCGCAAATTTGAGTAAAGGAGTGCCCGGTTGAACCGTATCCCCTTCTTCTACCATTTTACGAACCAGTTTTCCGTCAAAAGGAGCAATCGCTCTGGCATCGCGAAGTCTGGCATCCAGCTCTTCAAGAGCAGACCTGGATTTTAATACTGCAGATTCAGCATTTTTGACCTGTGAGCCTGATGAGTACAAATCGGCATGTCTCTCAACATCAGGATTCCCATAACCCATTGCATTGCCAACATTTCGGGTAAACAGGTTATCAAATAACGAAGGCATACCCATGCCAGGCATAGTGCCGGTGCTTTCTGTACGGGGAGAAATCAATTCCCTGTTATATTGAACCCGGGCATTACGCAAACTTGATTCCGCGTTAGCCAACTGAGCCAGGGCAGCCCTACGTTTTGCCACTAAATCATCATCATCTATAGACAGCAGTAAATTGTTTTTCTGAAAATAATCACCTTCAGAGCCCGCAATATATTGAATCCGGCCGGGAACCTGTGCAGACAAAGTCACTTCTTTATAGGGGATTACTGTTCCACCTATTTTAATTTTGCTACCAAACTCAGCAGCTTCTACAGTCATCAATTGCCATGCCTGTGATTGCATTGAAACAAGCAACAAGACAGAGCTAATGATAATAGCTGAAGTTGTTGGAAACTTTTTAGTCATTATTTTTTTACCAATATCGAATAACAGGTCCTATTAACCTGATGCATTATTTTGAAACTGCGTAAATATCTTTACATTTAAATTGAAGAGATTTTACGAAAAATTGCAATCATGTAATTGATTGCAGAAAATGAGACGAATATTAGCAACTTTTAATATTCGCTTCAATAGGCTTAGTAAGTATTTATTTATTAACTTTGATTAGCTTTTCAGCCAGGATCAAATCTTGCGGGGTGGTTATTTTGATATTTTGCACATCTCCAGGAACCAGTTTGGGCCTGGCACCCATCAACTCCATAGCTGAGGAATCATCAGTTATTTCGAGATTATTGTTAATCACATTTTCTAAAGCTGATGAAATTTTATCCAGCTTAAATGCCTGAGGAGTAAATGCTCGCCACAAATTATCGCGAGAATGTGTGGTCTTTACTACCTGATTGTCATTTGCAAATTTTAGTGTATCGGCTACAGGTACCGCTAATAAAGCGCCATCATCACTTTCATCTAAAGCATCCAGAAGCAGGTTCAGGTCATCATGTGAAACAAACGGTCTGACAGCATCATGTATTAACACATAAGGATTATCTTCTGTGTGCTGTTTTAATCTGAATAAACCATTATAAACTGAATGATGCCGCTGCTCTCCACCAATACAAAGTAAAACTGGTTTATCATGCTCATAATTTAGTTTTTCCCAATATTCATCATTCTTATTTATAATTACTACAGCCCCTGTAACCCGAGGATGAGATAGTAAATTATCAAGAGTGTGCTCGAGGATACTTTTATCAGATAGTTGTATATATTGCTTTGGACAAGCTGTTTTCATTCTCTGGCCAATACCTGTCGCGGGTATGACCACCCAATACTGAGACGATTTATCCATCGGTATAAATATCAGTAAGAATTAATGTAAAATCAATGACTAGCAGAAGAGTTGGGGGAAACTATCTGAAAGAAAGTCTCCCCTTTTTTTATCATACCCAGATCATTTCGAGCTTTTTCTTCATAGGCATCCAGCCCACTTTGCAAATCCAGTACCTGAGCTTCAAGCTTACGATTTCTTTCTTCAAGATCCCGTAACTTTTGTTTTTGCATCTCAAGCTCTGTGGATAGCTGAACGACTTCAGATAAACTGCCATCGCCAAACCAGAGACGATATTGAAGTCCTAGAAAAGCAACAATTAAAAGCATAATCAGCAGGCGCATCAGTTTAACTGCTGATCACATCTTTACAACATTTTGAATGCTGATTTTCCTGGGAAAACAGCACGATCACCCAATTGTGATTCAATGCGTAATAACTGGTTATATTTAGCCACTCGATCCGAACGGGATAGAGAACCTGTTTTAATTTGACCGGTATTAGTTGCAACGGCAAGATCGGCAATAGTAACATCTTCAGTTTCCCCGGAACGATGAGAGACAACCGCAGTATAACCAGCTTTGTGTGCCATAGAAATAGCATTCAATGTTTCAGTTAAAGTACCGATTTGATTGAACTTTATTAATATTGAGTTTGCAATTGAACGATCTATACCCTGCTGTAAAATTTTAGTATTGGTAACAAAAAGATCATCACCGACTAGTTGAACACGCTTACCCAGAACTTCAGTATGAGTAGCCCATCCTTCCCAATCACTTTCATCCATTCCATCTTCAATAGTAATAATAGGATATTGATCCACCCAGGAAGACAGGTACTCGGTAAATTCAGCTGAATTGAACGAACGATTTTCTGACTCAAGAACATACTTCCCATCTTTGTAAAACTCTGAACTTGCCACATCCAGTCCGAGACAGATATCTTCTCCAGCCTTAAAACCGGCTTTATCAATAGCCTGTAAAATAACTTCTATTGCTTCTTCGTTAGAAGATAAATCAGGTGCAAAGCCTCCCTCATCACCGACAGCAGTGTTCATTCCTTTGGATGATAGAACTGATTTCAAAGAGTGAAATACTTCTACACCATAACGTAATGATTCAGAAAATGAGCTTGCTCCAACAGGTAAAATCATAAATTCCTGAAGATCAACACTGTTATCAGCATGAGCACCACCATTAATGATATTCATCATTGGAACGGGTAAGGTTACAGCTTCATCACCACCTAAAAATTGATACAGTGGTTTGTCAGATGTAATTGCAGCAGCTTGCGCATTAGCAAGCGAAACGGCCAATAAGGCGTTTGCCCCAAGTTTACTTTTATTATCGGTACCATCAAGATCGATCATAGCCTGATCAATGCCGACCTGATCATTGCAATCCATTCCAGAAACACAATTGGCTAACTCGTTATTGATATTGGAAACGGCTTTCAGTACGCCTTTACCCTGATAACGAGCTTTATCGCCATCGCGTAACTCAATAGCTTCTCGTATACCCGTTGAAGCACCAGAAGGTGCTGCTGCACGCCCTGTAACACCATTATCCAGTGTAACTTCAGCTTCTACGGTAGGGTTTCCCCTGGAATCCAGAATTTCACGCCCAATTACGTGTGTAATACTTGTCATTTTTCTCTCCAGTTTTCTAATTCAATCTCAATACTGAAACAATTCAGTATTTGAGGAACGCTAGTTACATGAGGGTCAGTTCATGCAAAGCTTGTGATTTAATTGTTTGATCTATAGATCTCAATACATTCAGTAGAGATTCCAGTTGTCCAAGTGGCCATGCATTTGGACCATCGCTTAATGCCTGTTCCGGATTAGGATGAGTTTCCATAAACAGTCCGGATACTCCTGCAGCGATAGCAGCTCTTGCCAACACTGGAACAAATTCTCTTTGCCCACCCGATGTAGCACCCTGCCCGCCAGGTAATTGCACTGAATGAGTTGCATCAAATACTACCGGTACTTCAGACTCTCTCATCACCGCAAGAGATCTCATGTCTGATACCAGATTGTTATAACCAAAACTCGCACCTCGTTCACACACCATGATCTGCTCATTACCGACCTGTTTGGCTTTATCCACCACATTTTTCATGTCCCAGGGAGATAAGAACTGACCTTTCTTGATGTTGACAGGCACACCCTGTTTAGCGACGTTCTGGATAAAGTTAGTCTGACGACATAAAAATGCCGGAGTCTGCAATACATCTACAATACTGGCTACTTCCTGTAACGGTGTGTCTTCATGAACATCAGTCAGTACAGGTACTTCGATCTGATCTTTAACTTTCTGTAAAATTTTAAGCCCCTGCTCTATGCCTGGACCACGGAAACTCTGACTGCTGGAGCGATTTGCTTTATCAAAAGATGATTTATAGATGAAAGGAATTTCAAGCCTTTGACAGATTTCCTTCAGGCTTCCAGCCGTATCGATGGCTAGCTGTTCGCTTTCAATAACACAGGGACCGGCAATCAAAAATAACGGCTTATCCAGCCCAACATCAAACCCACAAAGATTCATGAATTATTTTCCTGCTGATGTTTTAAAGCTGCGGTAATAAAACTATTAAACAGTGGATGCCCTTCTCGTGGCTGAGAGGTAAATTCCGGATGAAACTGACAGGCCACAAACCAGGGGTGATCAGCAATCTCGACCATTTCAACAAGCTCGTTATCTAACGATACACCAGAGATAACAAGACCAGCATTTTGTAATTTATCAAGATAGTTATTATTGAATTCGAATCGATGGCGATGACGCTCGATAATTTGTTCAGACCCCTCATAAGATTTACGTGCAACAGTTCCTGGCACCAGTTTGCAGGTTTGGCCACCTAAACGCATTGAACCACCAAGGTCGGTCTTTTCATCGCGTGTTTCAACAGATCCATCCTGATTTTTCCACTCAGTAATGAGACCAATGACAGGTTCAGGAGTTTTCGGATTAAACTCGGTACTATGAGCTTGAGCGAGACCTAAAACATTGCGCGCAAATTCAATAACAGCAACTTGCATTCCCAGGCATATCCCTAAGTAAGGTATTTTATTTTCACGAGCATACTTGACCGCACGAATCTTACCTTCAACTCCGCGGCTGCCAAATCCACCCGGAACAAGAATCGCATCAAGATTTTTTAACTCATCATTGCTTTCATCCTTGAAAGTATCAGAATCAATTTTCACAACATTTACTTTTGTTTTGGTGTGAATACCGGCATGAGCCAATGCTTCCATTAATGATTTGTATGCATCGCTATGTTCAACATACTTACCCACAAAGCCAACGTTAACGGTATATTCTGGATGGTAAAGAGCATCAACGACTTCATCCCAGTCACTAAGATCTGCAACAGGCACATCCAGCCCAAATTTTTTGACTACAATTTCGTCCAGACCACGTTCATGTAATTCACGTGGGATTTTATAAATATGATCTACATCAACCCCTGAAATAACAGCATCCAGGCTCACGTTGGTAAACAGTGCGATTTTCTTTCGTTGTTCCTCTGGAATCATACTTTCAGCACGGCATAAAAGAATATCAGGTTGGATACCGATAGAACGCAGTTCTTTAACTGAGTGCTGGGTAGGTTTGGTTTTAATTTCACCAGCCGCAGGAATATAAGGCACGAGTGTCAGGTGCATGAACAACGCTTTATCATGGCCCAGCTCGACACCCAGTTGACGAATAGCTTCCATAAATGGTAGTGACTCGATATCACCGACCGTTCCACCTATTTCAACTAAAACGATATCAGCATCATTGGTACTGTTTAAAACAGATTGCTTGATTTCATCGGTGATATGAGGGATAACCTGCACAGTAGCACCGAGATATTCTCCTTTTCTTTCCTTGGCGATGACATTGCCATAGATTCTTCCAGTTGTGTAATTGCTTGTTTTACTGGTTGTTATCGCTGCAAATCTTTCATAATGACCTAAATCCAGGTCTGTTTCAGCACCATCATTGGTGACATAAACTTCTCCATGCTGAAAAGGACTCATGGTACCCGGATCAACATTGATATAAGGATCGAGTTTAATCATGTTTATGGTTAAACCACGAGCCTGTAAAATTGCTCCCAAAGAGGCAGACGCAATGCCTTTGCCCAGTGATGAAACAACACCACCAGTAATAAAAATAAATCGGCTCATAAAGCTGGAAAGTTAATAGATGTGAGAGTTCTGGAAGGTTGAGCAGGTTAACAGATGAGCGGGTTTAACTCAATGAGAATGCTATTTAAAAAACCACTTTAATTTAAAAAATATAGCATTTTATTCTGCTACACTTAAACAGTATCTAATTATAAAAACATATTATAAGAACTCCTCCATGAAATCACTGATTCTTGAAAACAGTCGTTTATATCGGCAACTATTGGATAATATTTTAGGACAACAGGGATTTGAAAATGATATTACTGATGAAATTAGCATAGCCAAAGAATTCCTCACAGAAAATAGCTATGACATCATTTGCCTGAATGAAAACCAGAAAGATGGCTCAGGCATTGAGCTAGCACAATACTGCAAACAGAACGATACTCTGAGCAAGATACCCATCCTGTTTTTCTCTTCCGATGACGACATTAAAGATAAAATAAATCACCTTAAAATTGATGAAATTATCTTAAAACACAATCTGCAGCAAATTTCTGATCAGATCATCCATTTTCTAGAAACAAAGCTTGACCCTGTTTTCGCTGAAGGTCGAATTTTATTTATTGAAGACAGTAAGAGTATGGCTCAAATGATTATCACTGCGTTATCCCAGGAGGGCTATCGAGTTGAACATTTCAGTTCTGCTGAAAAAGCATTGGAAGAGTTTACTGAAGAAGTTTCGTATGGATCTGATCTTGAAGCATATGACTTAATAATTACTGACATCAATGTTGAAGGTAAGTTAAATGGTCTTGAGCTAACACGTTTAATCAGAAAACTGGAAGATGCACGCGGTTTCATCCCGATTATTGCTATTACCTCTCAAACTGATTCAGATCTACGTTTATCTCTTTTTAAGGAAGGTATAAGTGACTTTATTCCTAAACCCATCCTGACAGAAGAATTACTGGTTCGTGTTAAAAATCTGATATCCAATAAAAGACTACTGGATAAAGTACACGATATTCGTCGAGAGCTCTACTCCATGGCCACCACAGACAAGTTAACAGGTTGCCATAATCGACACAGTTTAATGGACTTCTCTGCTAAATTCATTTCGCAGGCAATACGTCATAAGTTTAATGTTAGCCTGATGGTCATGGACCTGGATTTCTTTAAAAAAATCAATGATTCGCACGGTCATGCGGGCGGGGATATAGTGTTATCAGAAATGGGAGCACTGCTTAATTCAAGTTTTCGCGAAGGCGATATGGTTGCCCGTTTTGGTGGTGAAGAATTTATCGTTCTACTCAATCATTGCGATGCTCATTTTGCAATGACCAAGGCAGAAAAATTGCGTAAAGATGTCGAAAACCTGAAACCAAACAACCTGCCCATATCAGTCAGCATTGGGGTTACCACACTGGATATTGGCCAGCAATTCGATTTCGAAGCTCTTTTTTCTGCAGCTGATCAGGGTGTTTACCTGGCCAAAGAAAATGGCCGAAACCAGGTTCAGTTTGTTCAACCAGGAACTGATTAAAACATCATTTATTTGCCAACACAACTGCTCTCAAAGGTGCCGGATAACCTTCTACTGTAAAGTTGCTATCCTCTTTATCCAGACACTCCGGAAGAGATTCAAATGGCATCCACTCTGTTGAACGTTGTTCCTGCACTGATGTTTTATTAATATCAACAACTCGAATATTTTTATATCCGCAACGTTTCAACCAGTGAACAAGTTCATCCGCAGAAGGTAGAAACCAGACATTATTCATCCTTGCATAACGAGACTCCGGAACCAGAACCTGCCCTTCTCCACCTTCAATAACTAAAGTTTCAAGACACAGTTCCCCTCCCTGTTTTAATAAACCTTTAAGTTGCATTAAATGATCAAAAGGTGAACGCCGGTGATAAAGAATACCCATCGAAAAAACAGTATCAAACCATTGCATATTTAGCGGCATTTCTTGAATAGTTAAAGGCAGCAAATGGATTCTTTCATCCTGTACATAGTAATTTAACGCCTGAAACTGCATATTAAATAACACAGATGGATCAATCCCTAAAACTATTTCTGGTTGCTCATTCAACATGCGCCAGCAGTGATAACCATTACCACATCCAACATCAAGAATTTTACGCTTATTCAAAGATGATAAATGAGGGAGCACTCGCTCCCATTTAAAGTCAGAACGCCATTCAGTATCGATATATTCATCAGCAATTTTAAACGGGCCTTTACGCCAGGGTTTTAGCAGAGATAATGCTTCATGTAATTTATTACCAGACTCACAATTACCTTTTACCGTAATCGCTGAAGCAGAGAAATCAATATTGGAGACAGAGACCTCGGGTAACATCTGTAATGCTTCATTCCAACGTTTGAAATCACCATGATGAGAATCATCAAACCATTTTTCATTGAGCCTGGTTAACTCAGCAACCCAATCCTCAAAACCAGCTTGTTCAAGTTGAGTAAATAATAATTTATAGTTCATGATCAAATCCTTATGCCTTAACCGCAAGGTATGAAACAAAATTAAAGCAATGAAAACAGTCATAAACCTGATCAAAACCACTATCCCGTAATCGATCTATATGCGTAACAGGTGAATCAGGAATTAACACATTTTCAAGTGCTGCACGTTTCTGACTGATCTCAAGGTCACTGTAACCTTGTATCTTTTTAAATGCCTGATACAACTCAGTCATTGTTTGCTGTTGATTGGTATCATCATAATTAACTTTTTCAGACAGCACTAACACGCCCCCCTGGTTTAGCCCCAGGAATATCTTTTTTAGTAAAGCATTTCGTTGCTCTGGCTTGATAAATTGCAAGGTTAGATTTAACACCACCATGGATGCATTTTTTATCTCAATTGATTCAATATCAGCACACTGCCACTGAATATCATAATTGGCATGTTTTTCCTGACATTTATTAATCATCGACTGAGAATTATCGATTGCATGAATCGAGATATTTTTAGATTTAAGCTGTTGAGCAATTACTCTGGACATCACACCGGTTGAACAACCAAGGTCAAATACGGCCGAATTATCAGTAACAAAAACATCAGCATATAAAGCCATCATCTTAACCAGCAAGTCATAACCGGGCACAGAACGGCTTATCATGTCATCAAAAGCCTGAGTCACTTCATCATCAAATTCAAAAGCCTTAACACTGGCAAGCGGTTTGGCAAAAACACTGTCTCTTTTTGTGATCTTAATCATGAATGTAAAATTTTCAAACGGTATAATAATATTTTTGGATTATCGCATATCATCATGTTAAAGAAATGTCTTTACCCGGTTGCGGGATATGGAACACGTTTTTTACCTGCCACCAAGTCAATGGCAAAAGAAATGCTACCTGTGGTCGACAAACCTCTCATCCAATATGCGGTAAACGAAGCCATGGATGCTGGACTGATTGAGCAATCTTTTGTCACAGGAAGAACTAAACGTTCGATAGAAGATCATTTTGATATCAGCTACGAAGTTGAAAATGAAATTAAAGGTACTTCAAAAGAGGATCAACTTGCTGAGATAAGAGAAATAAGAGAAAACTGTGTTTTCACTTATACAAGACAAAGAGAAATGAAAGGTCTTGGTCATGCCATTCTAACCGGAGAACCCATGATTGGTGATGAACCTTTCGGTGTTATCCTCGCTGACGATCTTTGCATTACCGAAGGCGACTCAGTGATGAAACAGATGGTTGGTTTATACAAGCAGTTTCGTTGCAGCATCATTGCTATTGAAGAAGTACCCAAAGAAGAGACGCATAAATATGGCGTTATATCCGGCGAGCAATTTCAGGACAACCTGTTTAAAGTCAGTGATATGGTAGAAAAACCAGCTCCAGAGGATGCGCCCAGTAACATGGCTATTATTGGACGTTATATCTTAACACCGGATATCTTTGATTATATAAGAGAAACCAAACCAGGTGCCGGAGGCGAAGTACAAATCACTGATGCATTATTAGCCCAGGCTAAAAATGGTTGCGTAATGGCTTATAAATTTAAGGGTAAACGTTTTGACTGTGGAAGTTTGCACGGTTATGTAGAAGCAACTAACTACTGTTATAAAAAATTCCACGATCCTTCAGAGTAACCATAAAGCAGACAATTCATTATTCAAAAATATTTGCGGAATTGAAGACCTTTTCCAGGGAGGGATCTGGTTTTTCTGAAATAGCCTTTTTAAGCTATGAGAGTGTGGAGTGGTAATGCCCGACTGAGTAGGTTGACGAAATTTCAGCTCTATACTCTGCCCTTCATCTCGCTTCTTTAAATATTCAAACACATCTGACCGGGATTGACTAAAGTTTAAACCCGGAATATCAAGGTAGCCTGAATCTGGCATATTATAACTAACTTCTAAATCTAAAGAGTTAGAACCATCAACCAGATAAAGCATTTTTTTAAATACTCTGACCTGAAAATCATTTCCAACAATAACAGGCATTGCATCAATCCTACTATTTAGTTGTTTGAGTAATTCTTCAATTTTATGAAACCCGATAACTGAAAAGTCATTTACTTTTATCCAGTATCGAATCATATTTTTTTTTCGTGCAAGAGATAGCAAACTCAAAGCTTCTATAGAAATACAACTGGCTGGTGAAAAAGGTTTATTAACTTCAGCCTGAAGATAATCGATTCGAGCCAGGTCAGTTTGCAGTTGCTCACTTTCATTTTGCAATTCACTGACTCGTTGCAGCTGAGATATTGCCGAAGGCCAGCGCTTAATAATGGCAGGTAGAACTTCATGCCGTAGATAGTTTCGGTCAAACTTAATACTTTTATTACTGGGGTCTTCAATCCATTCAAGTTTATGGGATTCAGCGTATTGCTCTATTTCATGCCGTGAATAATTTAATAAGGGCCTGAAAAGCACGCCTTTACCCAGCGACTTCTGCCGGGCTATGGCTCGTAACCCGGAAGAACCCGAACCACGCATCATGTTAAGTATTAAAGTTTCAGCCTGATCATTTTTGTGGTGAGCAGTTAATAAGACATCATGATCACATAAAACATTTTCAAATAAACGATATCTATGATCTCTGGCTTTAGCTTCCAGATTTCCTGCTAAAGGATCCATGTTTAAGTTATCTAAACGAAACTCCAGGCCATACTGATTTGCCTGTTGCCGGGCGAACTCCTGCATAGAATTCGCACTTCCCTGTAACCCATGGTTTATATGCCAGACAATGATTTGATAATGCTGTTGATGTGGCTGTAAAGCATGCAACAGTACAGTGGAGTCAATGCCTCCACTGAAAGCAAGATATAATTTTTTTGTCTCTTTAGGCAGGCTATCTAAAGATAACTGAAGAAAGCACATTGAGGGTAATCAAGTTTCAATAAATGCACCATACCCCATCAAACGCTGGTAACGTTGGTCAAGTAATTTATCAATGCCGATTGATCCCAGGGTTTCAATATTTTGAACAAGGTTTTCACGTAGAGAAAGTGCAATTTGATCAAAATTACGATGAGCTCCACCTAGCGGTTCTTCAATTATCTGGTCGATTAGACCTAAATCATGAAGACGATTAGAGGTTATACCAAGAGCTTCAGCAGCTTGCGGTGCTTTATCCGCACTTTTCCAAAGAATAGAAGCACAACCCTCAGGAGAAATGACAGAATAAGTTGAATATTGCAGCATATTTACTCTATCACCAACAGCAATTGCGAGCGCTCCACCTGATCCACCTTCACCAATAATGGTACAGATAATGGGTGTTTTCAATTCTGCAAGAACATATAAGTTACGCGCAATGGCCTCACTTTGACCTCGCTCTTCAGCACCAATTCCGGGGTAAGCACCTGGTGTATCGACTAAAGTAATAATTGGCATTTTGAATTTTTCAGCCATTTTCATTAAACGCAAAGCTTTTCGATAACCTTCTGGTCTTGGCATACCAAAATTACGTTTAATTTTTTCCTTTGTTGAGCGCCCTTTTTGTTGCCCTATAACCATCACTGGTTTCCCGTCAAGTCGGCCAATACCGCCGACCATAGGGTTATCATCTGAATAACTACGATCACCGTGGATATATTCAAAATCAGTAAACAAACGATCAATATAATCAAAAGTATAAGGACGGTTCGGGTGCCTCGCTATCTGAGATATTTGCCAGGGTTTAAGTTTAGAAAAAATTGATTTAGTTAAACTTTCAGCCTTAGACTCCAGAGTAGAGATTTCTTCTGTGATATTAATATCAGAGTCATCGGTTACATACCTTAATTCTTCAATTTTGGCCTGTAATTCGGCTATGGGTTGTTCGAATTCGAGAAAATTAGGATCCATAATTTTTATTAATCTGTAAAACTAGTGAATATAAAATGAATTGTAACGGCTTCGTTGTAAACTGTCAGCAGGTTCTATACTTTTAACGATGTTTAAGTGAATCATTAATTCTACGCAATTCTTCCTGAGGATTGTCATTGAGAGTAATAGGTCGCCCTATAACCAGATAACTGGAACCGGATAACATCGCCTTCGCGGGTGTCATAATTCGTTGCTGATCATTTGAGGCAGCCCCAGACGGACGAATTCCCGGTGTTACTAAAATGGGAGAAGGTCCATATTCTTTGCGTAACATTTCTGCTTCCTTCGCAGAGCAAACCATGCCATCAAGCCCGCACTCAAGAGACATGCCTGTTAAGTCAATAACAGTCTGCTGAACTGTTTTGTTAATGCCTAGCTCATTCAATCCTTTTTGATTAGTACTGGTTAAAACTGAAACAGCAATTAATTTGGGTACTTTTGAAACAGTTGTAGAGTCTACAGCTTCTTTTGCCGCTAGCATCATTTCTCTTCCACCCAGAGCATGTACATTTAACATCCAGACCCCTAACTGACAGGCCGCAGCAACAGCCTTGTTTACAGTATTTGGGATATCATGAAATTTTAAATCCAGAAACACATCAAATCCCTGGCCTACCAGTTTTTTAACTAATTCAGGTCCACATGAAGTAAATAATTCTTTACCTATTTTTAGACGACAAATTTCCGGAGAAACAGACTCAACAAATTTTAATGTTTGCTCAGATGAAGAAAAATCGAGTGCAACAATTACTTTTGGATCAAAGGTAGACATATTTTAAATAATTTTACTGTGTCAATAAATAGGTTTGAAACTTGACCATGTTTTGCAGCTAGGGCAATTCCACTGCATTGTATGGCTTTCATAGCCACAGACATTACACAAGAATGCTACTCTATTAGATTTAATTCTGTGGAAGTTAGTTGTAAGTCCGGTCCAGACTTCATTAATTTTATCAGGTCTGGACTTATAGTAACTAAAAGCAAAATCATACAAATCCAGTGAGGTTGATTTTTCAATAGCCTCATATAAAAAAGCCACTAACAGATCATGTTTATCTAATGTTTGATAACTTTCTAATAACTCCAGAGCAACTCGGGTCACAGGTGTTTTTTTATAAAGATCAATTAAAAATTCCTGGTATTGTTCAGGTGACCCTGATTTCAAATATATATCACGAGCCGGTTTAATAAACAGCTCTATCAGATGAGGGGATGATTTAAGCAGTTGCTTTAATAACCTGGTTGCTTTGGATAAATCATTAATCTTCAGATATACATCTATGAGCAATAAAGAAGCTCTAATACATTTATCATCCAGTTTAATTGCTTTTTTTAATGACTCTCGAGCTTCTCTCAAGTTTCCAACAGTCAGATATTGCTCTGCAATTTCACAGTAACAATGAGTTACAATTAACTGACCATCCGCCTCACCCAGTTTAAGTAAAATTTGAGCTACAGCCAAAGCATCTGTCCATGATTTCTCTACACTGAATAATTCCAGTAATTTTCTCTGGGCAGAGATATCATTAGTATTAATCTGGACCAATTCTTTAAATAGATTTTCAGCTCGATCAAGTAACCCGGCCTTCATGTAATCTTCAGCCAATTCGGATAAAGCCATGACTCGCTGATTTTGGTTCAGATTAGGCTTCGCAATTAGATTTTGGTGAATTTTTATTGCTTTATCAACTTCACCTTTAGAGCGAAATAAATTACCCAGAGCCAAATGTGTTTCAACTGTTTCGCTATCAATCTTAATAAGATCAACAAATAGCTGAATAGCTTTATCAGATTTGTTCGCCAGCAGGTAATTTAACCCTTGAATATATGACTCTGAACAATTATTTGAATCGGAGTCAGCCTTTGATTTGGAATTGCGATTAGAATAGGAGAATCGACCTATTAAGAAGCCGAGTAATAAAGCGGAGATGAAGATTACTGGAAATTCTATATCCATAACAGAGTTGCAGTTTACCTTTAAAACATCAACTCATGTTGAAAACAGTAAAATTATTTGAAATTATTTGCTCTATCTCGTAATTCTTTGCCGGGTTTAAAATGAGGTACGTATTTACCGGGTAATTCGACTTTATCACCTGATTTTGGATTACGCCCAGTACGAGGTGGACGATAATGAAGACTGAAACTTCCAAAGCCCCTTATTTCAATTCTTTCACCCATTGATAAGGCACCACTCATCATTTCAATAAGACTTTTAACAGCGAGCTCTACATCTTTGTAGGCAAGATGCCCCTGACTTCTAGTCAGGTTTTCAATCAAATCAGATTTTGTTAATGATGGTACATACTCTTGATCTTTCATAACAAAGCCCCTTTATTATTATAATAAGGAACAGGACATACAAAAGTATGAACCTGTTCCCTTATACAGTGTAACTTTAGTCGTCTGAATCCATTTGTTCTTTTAACAGATCACCAAAACTGGTGGTAGCAGAACCTGCATCACTGCTTGCAGTATAATCACGCAATGCTTCAGTTTCTTCATCCTGGTCCTTCGCTTTGATAGATAAAAATAAGCTTCTATTCTTTCTATCCATACCTGTTATCTTAGCTTCAACTTCATCACCTTCACTGAGGAAAGTCCTGGCATCTTCAACACGATCTTTAGCCATTTCAGAAGCACGTAGAATACCTTCAAGGCCTTCACCCATATCCACGATAGCCGCTTTAGCATCAACAGAGGTAACATTACCCTTTACAATACTTCCTTTTGGAAATTGTGCAATAAAGTTAGCAAATGGGTCTTTATCAAGCTGTTTGATACCCAGTGAAATACGCTCACGTTCAGGATCGATAGCAAGAACCATTGCTTCAACTTCCTGACCTTTCTGGAAATCACGAACAGCTTCATCACCGGTTTTATTCCAGGATAAATCAGTCAGATGAATCAGACCATCAATATTTCCGTCCAGACCGATAAAAATACCAAAATCAGTAATTGACTTAATCTTACCATTGATAAGGTCGCCTTTGTTATGAGTTGCAGAGAACTCATCCCATGGATTAGGCATACACTGCTTCATGCCCAGAGAAATACGACGACGTTCCTCGTCAATTTCCAGGATCATAACTTCTACTTCATCACCTAGAGTAACAGTCTTGTTAGGATTAACATTTTTGTTAGTCCAGTCCATTTCAGATACGTGAACAAGTCCTTCAACACCATCTTCGATTTCAACGAAACAACCATAATCAGTAATATTACTGACTGAACCGAATAGACGTGACCCTTCAGGATAACGACGCATCAGGTTAGACCATGGATCATCTCCCATTTGCTTGAGGCCTAGAGAAACACGAATCTTTTCACGATCGAATTTCAGTACAACAACATCAATTTCCTGTCCGATTTCAACAACTTCAGAAGGATGTTTAACACGTTTCCATGCCATATCTGTAATATGTAAAAGACCATCGATTCCGCCCAGATCAAGGAAAGCACCGTAATCAGTCAGGTTCTTAACGATAGCACGTACTTTCTCACCTTCTTTCAGTGATTCAAGTAACTTCTCACGCTCTTCACTAAATTCTTGCTCAACAACAGCACGACGAGAAACAACAACGTTATTACGTTTCTGGTCTAATTTAATAATTTTGAACTCAAGATCTTTTTCTTCAAGATAAGCAGTATCACGTACTGGACGTACATCAACCAGAGATCCTGGCAGGAATGCACGGATTTCACCGATATCAACGGTAAAGCCGCCTTTAACCTTACCGGTAAAACGACCAGTAACGATTTCATCAGCTTCAAGAGCTTGCTCAAGACGTGTCCAGGCACGGGCACGTTTCGCTTTTTCACGAGACAGTCTGGATTCACCATAACCGTCCTCGAATGAATCCAGAGCAACTTCAACCTGATCGCCAATTTTGACATCAAGTTCACCGGATTCATTTAAAAATTGTTCTACAGGGATAACGCCTTCTGATTTTAAACCAGCGTTGACGACTACAACATCGCGATTGATATCGACGACTTCACCCGTAATTATTTCACCAATACGCATGTTAATCTGAGCAATACTTGCCTCAAACATTTCTGCAAAAGATTCTGACATGGAAGATATTTCCTAAAAGAAGATATTTCGTAATAACAAGAGAAGAAACCTCTTTATACTACAGTTAGTTAAAAAAACTTGATAGCAGTGCTGCCATCAAACCCGATTACTGTTAACGTCATCTATGTGGCTCATAACAAGCTCAATCACTTGTTCAAGATCCATCATACTGCCGTCAACAACGATTGCATCAGACGCCGGAACCAAAGGAGAAACAGATCTAGTACGATCTCGCTCATCTCTAATTTCGATATCATTTTGCAGGTCGGCAATGTTAGCCGATAATCCCATATCAATCAACTGCTTATAACGCCTTTTCGCTCTGATTTCAGACGAAGCGTTCAAAAATATCTTTATTTTGGCATCTGGAAATACCGTTGTACCCATATCACGACCATCTGCAACCAGACCAGGAGCTTGAAAAAAACCTTTTTGAATATCCAGTAACTGCTGACGAATGGAAGGGTAAGCGGCTACTACAGATGCGGCAGAAGCTGTTTTTTCATCCCTTATTTGAAGTGTTACATCAACATTATCAAGAAATGGAGTGGTCAGGTCGTCACCAGTTTCAAAATGAATCTTCATCTGCTTTATCGCAGCAAGGACTTCGTCTTCATTTTGCAGGTCCACCTTTTCATTCAGCGCTTTTAGAGCTGCAAGTCGATAAATAGCCCCGCTATCCAGAATATGTAAGCCAAGCTGAGAAGCAACTTTAACTGCCAAACTACCTTTTCCAGAACCACTAGGCCCATCTATCGTAATTATATAAGGTTCCATAAAGTATAATTGTGTTGAATGTTTATTAGATATTGAGCGCGTAATATTAAAAAAAGTCACCTAATATTTTAGCAAAATTAAACCCATAAAATAAGTTTACAGGTCTCTCAACTGATCTCTTGTGTGTTTTGAGTCACGAAATAATTCAAACAGGCCTTCCGAATCCTGATGCTGAATCGCTTTTGTAATTTCATCCAGCTCTTTTTTAAAGCCATCAATAAGTTCTAACAAGGCATCTCCGTTAGCCATACAGATATCTCTCCACATAACGGGGTCACTGGCTGCAATCCGGGTAAAATCTCTAAACCCACCGGCTGCGTAATTAAATATTTCATCCTGATCACTCATTTTTGATAAATGAGAAACCAGAGAAAAAGCTAACATATGAGGTAAATGTGAAGTTGCCGCCAGCACACGATCATGATGTTCAACAGTCATTAACTCTACGTCAGCACCCGTTTCCCGCCACATTTTATCGATTATGGCTACAGCATCCTTATTGGTATTCTGTTCAGGCGTTAAAATAATTTTACGATCATGATATAAACTGGCAAAACCAGCTTCCACACCACTATTTTCTGAACCCGCAATCGGGTGACCAGGCACAAATTGAGGAAAGTATTCCCCAAGCGAGCAATGAGCATCTCGTAAAACAGTTCCCTTCGCACTACCTACATCGGTAATAACGGTGGATTTATCAAGTGAGGATTGCATCTGCTGAAATACAGAGTTCATCGCTCCCAGGGGTACTGCCACAACGACAACATCTGCACCTTTAATTGCATCAGAAATTGACAGTGAGTAGTCATCGAGGACACCAAGTTCAATGCCTTTTTTTAAATTTTCTTCTGAACGACCACAACCTGTCACTCGTTTCACAAAGCCAGATTGTTTGAGAGACAGTGACAAGGAACTTCCAATCAGCCCGACTCCAATAATTGTCAGGTGATTAATCAAAATACTGAACCGATTATGATAAGTTCCATTTTAATAGTTATAACTCAACCTTAGGGTAAGAACCTAGTATTTTGAATAAGGCTGCCTGCTTTTGTAATTCAAGTAATGCCTTGGCTACATTTTCATTCTTTTGATGCCCTTCAATATCGACAAAGAAAACATATTCCCACAACCGGTCAGGAGAAGGTCTGGATTCAATTTTATTCATACTGATAGAATTATCGGCCAATGGTTGAAGTAAAGATAACAAAGAACCGGGCTGATTATGTGCTGACATTAAAATGGTGGTTTTATCCATGCCACTCGGTTCTACCTGCAGATCACCAATAACCATAAAACGGGTCGTATTGTTGGCCAGATCTTCAATATTTTTATTACAGATTTTCAACCCAAAAATCTCTACAGCCTGTACACCACAAATAGCTGCAGACTGGTCATCTTCAGCCGCTAAACGAGCTGCTTCAGCATTACTGCTAACCGGTAAACGCTCGATTGACGGAAAATTTTGATCCAGCCAATTACGACACTGGGCAAACGATTGTTGATGGGAATATATTTTTTTAATGTCTTCAGGGTTTTGTGACAAATTAGCAAGTTGATGATGAATTCGAACTTCGACCTCACCACAAACTTTCAGATCACTCTGAATGAACATATCCAGAGTATGACTGATCACGCCTTCAGTTGAATTTTCAACAGGAACTAAGCCGAAATCAGCATGCCCAGCCTGAACCGATGAGAAAACATCTGGAATACAGCTTAACGCAATAGTATCGACTGAATTCCCGAAGTGCTTTAAGGCTGCTGCCTGGGTAAATGTTCCTTCAGGACCAAGATAGGCTATTTTTAAAGGTTGCTCTAAAGCCAGACATGCTGACATCACTTCCCTGATCAAACGTCCAGCTTCTTTATCGTTGAGAGGTCCCTGGTTCAAGTCTTTAATCCGCTGAATTACCTGAGCTTCTCGTTCAGGCCGAAAAAACTCCAGTGATTCACCTTCTTTTAATGCCTGCTTTTTCGACTCGGCAACCCGAATTGCACATTCGGCCCGTTGATTGAACAATTGCAATAACTGTTCATCAATAGAATCAATCTGTTGCCGAATAGACTGAAGATCCAGAGTTGATGTTCCCGAACTCGTCATTATAAAGATCTTGTAGCCAGAACACCTTCGATCGAATTTATTTTTTCTACTACATCAGCTGAAATACTCTTATCTATATCCATTAATGTATAAGCAATATCATTACGAGACTCATTAACCATGTGATGAATATTAAGATCATTTTGACCAAGAATGTGGGATATTTGCCCCACCATATCAGGCATATTCGTATTAACCACTGACAGACGATTGGTAGTTGCTCGTGAAAGTTTAATTTCAGGAAAATTCACCGAATTAGTCACATTACCGTTTTCAAGGTAGTCTTTAAGCTGGTCTGCGACCATAACGGCACAATTCTCTTCAGCCTCATTGGTTGAAGCACCAAGATGAGGTAAATTGATAACACCCTTTTTACCCATTAATAAGTTAGAAGGAAAGTCAGTCACATAGGCATTTAACTGATCTGAATCCAGAGCAGCAAGAACAGCTTCATCATCAACAATACCATCACGTGCAAAGTTCATGACAACACCACTGGCTTTCATTTTCGCTAAACGTTCTGCATTAATAATGTTCTTGGTCGCGGGTATTAATGGAACATGGAGTGATATGAAATCAACCTTTGACATCATGTCATCAACACTACTGGTTGCTTGTACATCTGCCGATAAGTTCCACGCTGACTGAACGCTGATACCTGGATCATATCCAATAACATTCATGCCAAGAGATATTGCCGCATTAGCAACTTTCACTCCAATAGCACCCAGGCCGATAACACCTAGCGTTCGTCCGGGTAATTCATAACCCACATATTTTTTCTTACCTTCTTCTACTGCTTTGGAAATTTCAGCATCGGTGCCTTTAAGATTATTCGTATAATCCCAGGCCTGGCATAGATTGCGACAAGCCAGTAACATTCCTGCAACGACAAGCTCTTTCACCGCATTTGCATTAGCACCTGGGGCATTAAAAACAGCAATACCTCGTTCACTCATTTTATCCAGAGGAATATTATTTACTCCAGCACCGGCTCTACCGACTGCCAGCAGAGTTTCAGGAATCTCCATATCATGCATTTTATAAGATCGTAATAAAATTGCATCTGGAGCAGAACTCTCAGATGAAACTTCATAATCATCATGAGGTAAACGATCAAGACCCTGAGATGAAATATTATTAAGCGTTAGTATCTTTTTCATAATTCTCTCCATTAACCGTTTTTAGCAGCAAAATCATTCATGAACTGAATCAGCGTATCAACGCCTTCTTCCGGCATTGCATTGTAAATACTCGCTCGCATTCCACCGACAGAACGATGACCTTTCAAAGTCATCAGACCTAATTCTTTAGCCCCTTCAAGGAAGCTGGCATCAAGTCCGGCATCTTTTAAGATAAAAGGCACATTCATCCACGAACGGTTTTCAACCGCCACCGGATTAGAGTAAAAATCATTTCCATCAATCGCTGCATATAGTTTTGATGCCTTTCGCTCATTGATTTCAGCCATGGCATTCAGGCCACCCTTCTCTTTCAGCCACTTAAAAACAAGACCGGCAAGGTACCAGCTATAAGTTGGTGGAGTATTAGCCATAGAATCTGCTTTATCATGCGTTGCATAATTCAACATGGTCGGGCAACTATCCCCTGCCTGACCAATCAGGTCATCACGAACAATAACAATAGTCAGTCCGGCTGGACCTATGTTTTTCTGAGCACCCGTATAAATAATGCCATAATCTGAAACATTAGTTGGCCTGGAAAGAATCGTAGAAGACATGTCGGCAACAATTGGAATATCTCCGGTATCAGGAAGGCCAGGATAAACTACACCACCAATTGTTTCGTTTGGAGTAATGTGCACATAAGAAGCATCTGAAGACAGGTTCCATGTATCAAAAGCAGGTACAGAGTTAAAACTATCAGCTTCTGAACTTGCACAAATATTCACTTCACCAAAACGTTTTCCTTCTGAAATGGCTTTCTTTGACCATGCTCCGGTATTTGCGTAGTCAGCCTTACCCGTGCGATCCATCAAGTTCAGTGGAACCATAGCAAACTGAGTACTGGCACCACCCTGTAAAAATAACACTTTATAATTATCAGGAATAGCCAATAACTCTCGTAAATCGGCTTCAGCAGTTGAAGCGATCTCCATGAATTCTTTACCACGATGGCTCATTTCCATGACCGACATTCCACTTCCATGCCAGTCCAGCATTTCCTGTTGAGCTTGTTGAATAACTTCGGTCGGCAGCATGGCCGGCCCCGCACTAAAATTAAAAACGCGTGACATAGTTCACCTATATTTAAAATAAAAAAATATTTACCACAGAGGACACAGAGGTCACAGAGATTGATATCTATTTGTTTAGCCGAACCTATAAAATCAAAATTATATTAGGATGATAATTCAACTAAAAAAATAAAAACCTTTTCTCTGTGACCTCTGTGTCCTCTGTGGTGAAAAAAATTAGTCGTCGGAACCTTCTTCAGGTTCATCACTGGTCTCATCATCGCTGTCTTCCGTTGCGACAGTTTCGATTTGAACCAGTTTTTCATCTTTACCAAGACGAATCAGGGTTACCCCCTGGGTATTACGTGAAACCAGTGAGATATCTTCAACTGGTGTTCTGACCAATGTACCTGCATTGGTAATTAACATAACATCATCACCACTGGCTTTAATGGCACCAATGACCTGACCGTTACGTTCAGATGTTTGAATGGAAATAACACCCTGACCACCTCTCCCCTGGCGAGAAAAGTCAGATACTTTAGTCCGTTTTCCATAACCATTTTCGGTCGCAAACAGAATAATATCTTCATCAGAATCCAGTGCTAATAGCGTAATAACACTATCTTCAGGTTTTATTCTAATACCACGGACACCTGCTGCCGTACGACCCATGGCTCGAACATTTTCTTCGCCAAAGCGGATACCCTTTCCTGAAGCTGCAAACATCATCAAGTCATTATCACCCTTCGTCAGCTGCACACCGATCAGGCTGTCTTCTTCACGTAGGTCAATGGCGATAATGCCGTTGGCACGTGGGCGAGAGAAGCTGGAAAGAGGAGTACGTTTAACCGTGCCATTGGCGGTGGCAAAAAAGATAAACTCATCTTCTGGATATTCACGAACGGGTAAAATAGCCGTAATACGTTCATTTTCTTCCAGTGGTAACAGATTCACCATAGGTCTTCCCCGTGCTGTGCGAGAACCTATTGGAAGTTGATACACTTTTTGCCAGTACACTTTTCCGCATGTAGAAAAACACAGTAATGTATCGTGAGTTGAAGCGATAAACATTTTTTCTACAAAGTCTTCATCTTTGACTTTGGTAGCAGCCTTACCTCGACCACCGCGTTTTTGAGCACTGTAACTCTCGAGAGGTTGTGCCTTTGCATAACCCAGATGGCTCAATGTCACAACCACGTCTTCTTCACTGATTAAATCTTCTACCGTCATATCCAGTTGATTAACCAGAATTTCAGTGCGGCGCGCATCGGCAAACTGTTCTTTAATTTCAAGTAATTCAATTCGAATTTCTGACATCAGGCGCTCTTCACGCATCAAAATATCCAGTAAATCTTCAATTTTTTCCAGAATTTCCTTATATTCATTGATAATTTTTTCCTGCTCCAGACCTGTCAGTTTTTGCAGACGAAGATCAAGAATAGATTGAGCCTGTTTTTCGGTCAGACGATAACTGTCATCCAGCAAACCGAATTCCATCGACAGACCATCCGGGCGAGAAGAATCAGAACCTGCTCGCTGCAACATATCTTTTACAATGCCGAGTGACCACCTGCGTTCAAGTAATGCCGCCTTGGCAACTGCAGGACTAGGTGATTTTTTAATGAGTTCAATAATTTCATCAATATTTGAAAGTGCAATGGCCAACCCTTCCAGAACATGTGCCCTGTCACGTGCTTTGCGTAAATCAAATATAGTTCGACGAGTTACCACTTCACGGCGATGACGAATAAAAGCCTGAATAATTTGTTGCAGATTAAGCAAACGTGGTTGACCGTCAACCAGCGCAACCATATTGATGCCAAACACATTTTCCATCTGTGTTTGTTTGTACAGGTTGTTCACGATGACATCTGCTACTTCGCCACGGCGTAATTCGATTACCATGCGCATACCATCTTTATCAGACTCATCACGAAGACCGGTAATGCCTTCAATTTTTTTGAGCTTGACCAGCTCCGCAATTTTTTCCAGTAATCTTGCTTTATTTACCTGATAAGGTAATTCTGTCACGACAATTCTTTGTTTTCCGTTAGATTCTTCTTCTATGTCGTGACGGGCACGCAGGTAAATTTTACCTCGACCGGTACGGTAAGCTTCACGTATACCACGTGCACCATTAATGAAAGCAGCCGTAGGAAAATCAGGACCGGGAACACAGGCCATCAAATCTTCAATCGTGCACTCCGGTTGATCCACCATCAATACGCAGGCGTCGATAACTTCAGCCAGATTATGTGGAGGAATATTGGTTGCCATGCCAACAGCAATACCAGATGAGCCATTGACTAAAAGATTGGGTACTTTTGTCGGTAAAACAGAGGGTTCGTGTTCAGACTCATCGTAGTTAGGTGTAAAATTAACTGTTTCCTTGTCCAGATCGGCCAGTAATTCGTGAGCAATTTTAGACATACGAACTTCGGTGTAACGCATGGCAGCTGCCGAGTCACCATCGACAGAACCAAAGTTACCCTGCCCATCCACCAGCATATGGCGTAGGGAAAATGGCTGGGCCATACGAACTATAGTGTCATATACAGCAGTATCACCGTGAGGATGATATTTACCAATAACATCACCAACCACACGGGCAGATTTTTTATAGGGTTTGTTGAAATCATTACCAAGCACATTCATCGCATATAAAACACGACGATGAACCGGTTTCAATCCATCCCTGACATCGGGCAAAGCACGCCCGACAATTACGCTCATGGCGTATTCCAGGTAAGATTGACGCATCTCATCTTCGAGATTTACTGGAAAAATTTCCTTAGCGATATCAGCCATGAATTATCATTCTCTGGGTAGATTCAATATGTTATAGAGTGAAGGATAAACAAAGAGTAGTATTAATATTTTAGATTATTTGACGAGGTTGTCAGAAACAGTTAACCAGAGCGGTTTGATCAATGAATTGGACACAAATTTAAATATAATAATAGTAATTTCCTTCTGACCAGTTTTATGGTCAAAACCCCTTGTAATTCGATTTAAGCTATTTTAGCACAGACCCCCATCTGACCACCACTTATAAAAACATCGCGTAGAAATGAATTTCAGGTTGTTCAGGGTTATTTAGAAGCTATTAATGACGACATTTTATCTTTGTCAGGTTGCAAAACGATACCTTTCTCCGTCACTATTGCTGAAACCAGTTCTGCAGGGGTCACATCAAATACAGGGTTCCAGGCCGATACCGCCTCATTCTCCAGATAATTTTGTCCGAGTATTTCCTGTTCTGAGCGATTTTCAATGTCGACCATGTCACCTGATTCAGTATTCAAATCAATGGTCGACGTGGGTGCTGCAACCATTACTTTCACTCCATAATGTTTGGCCATAATTGCCAGGTTACAGGTACCCACTTTATTGACAACATCACCATTCGCACAAATTCTATCGGAACCAACAATCACCCAGTCTATTTTTTTTCTATCCAGTAGAGAAGATGCGGCACCTTCAACAATTACCGTAACCGGTATTTGATCTTCTGCCAGTTCCCAGGCGGTGAGTCGAAGTCCCTGTAACCAGGGCCGTGTCTCTGAAGCAAAAACCTCTTCCAGTTTATTTTCAGACCAGGCCGATCTAATAACACCAAGAGCTGTTCCATAACCGGCTGTAGCAAGTGCACCAGCATTACAGTGAGTAACCACACGCGAACCTGGCTCAATCAAGCCGGCACCAAAATCTCCCATTTTGATATTATCATCAAAATCCTGCTGATGAATAAGCTTTGCATTTTCCAGTAACTCACCTGCTATATCTAATGAGTTGCTGTTCAGAATATTTTTTTGTTGTTCAACTGCCCAGGCCAGATTTACTGCAGTAGGACGAGCATTAATTAATTCATCAAGAGCTGCTGTGAAATTATAATTAGCATCTTGCTGAAACTGTTGAAAACCAAGATAAACTGCATAAGCAGCTGTGATCCCGATGGCAGGAGCTCCACGAACAACCAGATCAGCAATACCCTGCGCAGCCTGCTCTAAAGTCGAACAAACATAATCATCATGCTTTGACGGTAAGTAACGTTGATCAAGAAGCACCAGTTTATTATTTTCCCAGCGAATGGGAGAGATAGCAGAAGGATGACTCACGTTGATTATTTATAAAATAAAAAATGCATTGTAGTCGATGAGTTAACATAACAAATTAATTCAGATCAGGTCATTGCTTAATAATCACTTTGTTGTATGGTTTGCACCATGAAAAAAATAACCATAATAAAGCCTAGGTGGATACTTACGGTAAATGAGCAATTTGACCTGTTAACTGACTCTGCTCTTATTATTGAAAACGACATCATTCAGTCAATTCTTCCCGTAAGTGAGCTGCACACAGTAGAAGGCCTGGATGAAGCTGAAGTAGTTAGTCTGGATAATCACGTTTTAATGCCCGGTCTAATCAATACACATACTCACGCAGCAATGAGCCTGTTGCGAGGCATTGCCGACGACCTGCCATTAATGGACTGGTTAAACAATCATATTTGGCCTGCTGAAACTAAGTGGGTCGATAGACAATTTATTCAGGATGGAGTCAAACTCTGCGTTGCCGAAATGATTCGAAGCGGAACAACCTGTCTGAATGATATGTATTTTTTCCCTGACATCATGGCAAAAACCTGTCAACAAATGGGAATGCGCGCCACCACAGGATTGATAGTGCTTGATTTCCCAACGGTTTGGGCTCAGTCGGCGGAAGAATATCTTAGTAAGGCCATGGCCGTTATCGATGAAGTAAAAGAGTACCCGTTAATCTCAACCGCTTTTGCCCCCCATGCGCCCTACACTGTCTCAGACAAACCGCTGGAAAAAATTGCCATGTATAGCAGTGAACTGGATATTCAAGTTCATATGCACATTCATGAAACGCAATTTGAAGTCGATGAATCAGTCAAAAACTACGGTAAAAGACCACTCGAACGCCTGGATCAGCTTAACCTGCTTAATCCTAATTTAATGGCTGTTCATATGACTTCTTTAAATGAGCTGGAAATAGAAAGAATTGCAGAAACTGGAGTACACATCGTCCACTGCCCTGAATCCAACCTTAAACTGGCCAGTGGTTTTTGCCCTGTTGATACACTACAACATCTAAATATAAACATTTGCCTGGGTACAGATGGAGCAGCTAGTAATAACGATCTCGACATGTTTGGTGAAATGCGCACAGCCGCCTTACTGAGCAAAGGTGTCAGCGGAGATGCCAGCAGTTGTAATGCAGAGCAAAGTTTACGCATGGCTACCATAAATGGAGCAAAAGCTTTAGGGCTGTCAGATAAGATAGGATCTCTGGAAGTTGGGAAAAAAGCCGATGTTATTGCTATAGACTTTTCCCAGTTGAACTCTCAACCCGTTTATGACCCGATAGCTCAACTGGTTTATGCAACAAACAGTATGCAGGTCTCACATGTATGGATAAATGGAGAGCAGAAACTGATGGACTATCAATTAACCGATATAGACGCAGTTGAAATCATCTCAACAGCTCAACAGTGGCAAGTCAAAATTCAGGAGCTTTAAAAACCTACCACCACGAAGTCACGAAGTACACGAAGGTTTTTCGGGTTAAAAACATTAAGAATAGACCAAGAATCAATTAGTATTTTCAACAATAAATTATTCTTCGTGCCTTTCGTGCCTTCGTGGTGAATTCTTTTGTTTTTTTAAAGTATAATCCCGAACTAAATTTTTAATTGATCATACTACATGAATACAGATAACGTTGACGCGGCTGAAATTGAAAAATTTTCAGCACTTGCCAGTCGCTGGTGGGACACTCAGAGCGAATTCAAAACTCTACATGATATCAACCCAATCAGAGTTGATTATATCAACCAGCAATGTGGTGGTCTAACCGGTAAAAAAGTTCTTGATATTGGTTGCGGTGGCGGTATTTTATCCGAAGCAATGGCAGCTAAAAATGCAGATGTTACCGGTATCGATATGGCTGAACAGTCACTCGATGTAGCTAAAATGCATTTACATGAATCAGGTTTAATAGTCGATTATCAAATGATAACAGCCGAACAGTTTGCGGATGACAATGAAGGCAAATTCGATGTTGTTTGTTGTCTTGAAATGTTAGAACACGTTCCAGATCCCACAAGCATTATCACAGCAGCTGCTAAAGCATTGAAACCTGATGGCACTCTCGTATTATCAACCCTCAATCGCAATGTAAAATCTTATATGCTGGCAATTGTCGGTGCCGAATACATCATGAAAATGCTGCCTAAAGGCACACATGAATATCAAAAGTTTCTAAAACCCTCTGAACTGGCTCAGGCCGCCCGTTCAGCTTTACTAGAAGTGACTGATATTTCGGGTTTAAGCTATAACCCGATTTCTAAAAACTACAGCCTGGGTCAGGATGTGGATGTCAATTACCTGATGACCTGCCACTACCAATGAGTTCAGTAAAATACAAGGCTGTTCTATTCGACCTGGATGGTACTTTAATTGATTCAGCACCGGATATGGTCGCTTCACTGAACCAAATATTAAAAGAAGAAAGTTTGGCTCCGTTAACACTCGATACTCTTCGTCCTTATGTATCTAAAGGTGGACTGGCAATGACCAAAGTTGCCTTTGACAAATACAAAAATGAAGAAGACATCGAACCGCTACGATTAAGGTTTCTTGATTACTATTTACACAATATTGCCGACTACTCAAAACTCTTTGATGGCTTTGAAAGCTTATTAGAAACTTTAGAGAACCAATCTATCGCCTGGGGCGTTGTTACTAACAAACCGGCCTGGTTAACCGACCCATTGATGTCAGCATTAAAACTGGATCAACGCTCTGCAGTTACCATTTCAGGTGACACCACAGCTGAAAAAAAACCTCACCCATTACCCTTGCTCACAGCTGCAGAAGCTATAAATATAAACTGTGAACATTGCCTCTATATTGGTGATGACCCTAGAGATATTGAAGCAGGCAATGCCGCTAACATGACCACGGTCATCGCTAAATATGGCTATATTAGTGACAATTCAAACCTTGAAAGCTGGATGGCCGACAGCATGATTGATCATCCAACTCAAATTTTAGATTTAATATAACTGCAAGTAGAATTTAACCAATAAAAATTGGCTTCCAGGATTTCACTGACTACTCAAATTATAAAACCCATGAAAACATCCACTAAACCAGAAAATTTTCAGCCAGTTTCTAACTGTTTAAAAGATAAAGTCATACTTATCACCGGTGCTACTGGTGGTTACGGTAAAGTCATGTCTCTAACTTATGCGGCTGCCGGTGCAACCATTATTTTACTAGGTAAGAATGTTAGATTATTAGAAAATCTTTATGATGAAATTGAAAAGGCTGGCTACCCTACTCCTGCTATTTATCCATTAAATCTAGAAGGAGCTACAGAGAAAGATTACTACGAACTATTTGAAAATATTAATAAAGAGTTTGGTCGGCTGGATGGTTTATTGCATACAGCTGCTTTACTTGGAGCACCAACCCCTTTCGAACACAGTGATAGTGAAACCTGGTTTCAGGTAATGCAGGTCAATTTGAATGGCCCTTATTTATTAACCAAACACTGCATCCCACTTCTTACAAAGTCAAAACATTCTTCCTTACTGTTTATGACAGATGATAAATTTGGTGCTTACTGGGATGCCTATGCGGTGAGTAAAGGAGCCGTGAATAGCATGATGTCTATCCTGGCAACAGAATACGATGGAAGCCCTTTATTTGTGAATGCAGTAAACCCCGGTAAAAGTCGAACCGCTTTGCATATTCGGGCATTTCCTGCATCCAGTAAAAATGATGGTTTACCAAAACCAGAGCAGCACAGTGATTTATTTTTATACCTGATGAGCAATGAATTAGATCAAACTGGTTTTTGTTTTACGCCGTAAAGCTTCTGAATAGTATCTTTAAATAAAAAAACCCCATCTTAAAAGGATGGGATTTTTTGTATGGATTATAAGCTAAAGACTTACCAGCTATACATAGTGGATGAGCCGTTATAACTCACGGTAAAACTGGTACAACTATTAAAAGTCACCACAACTGTATTACCAGAGCCATCTGTAAACTGAATTTCACCCGAATCAGGCTGACCATTAGAACAATTAAAAGTGATCGCGGAATTTGTTGTAATAGACAATGTTCCATAATCTGGATCAGTTACAGTAGCACTAACTGTATAACCATTGAATGAATTGCCACTAACACTTGCTCCTGAAACCGAATAAGTTCTACCATCTATACCCAAAGTTTTAGAGTCATAGGTACAACTTGAAGCGCCAGTATTTATGTTACTTGTACATACGGTGGTCAAATCAAGGGTTTCAGTTATCCCTCCAGCAGACACTGTAAAATTATTATAGACAATGGTAGTCGTCCATACATCACCAGAATTTGTTGTTGTTAGTGTGACGGTACCATTAACAAAAACACCGCCAAAATCACAGCTATTATAGGTAATGACACCATTACCAGTATTTTCATTGATATCAGTGCTAGCACTCCCAGTTACACAAACTTCAGACATATCAACAAGAGCAGCCATATCAAATTCTGCTATTTCATAATTTTTAGAGGCCCTTTTAAACCCAACAC
>Ga0233435_1000916_pt1 | contig 31302 bp, 18 predicted proteins | sample SI_122_August201_3_FD_182735 | JGI IMG/M metagenome (GOLD analysis project Ga0233435, IMG submission 182735) | Seawater microbial communities from Saanich Inlet, British Columbia, Canada - SI_122_August2016_135_MG | ecosystem: Environmental > Aquatic > Marine > Inlet | place: Canada: British...
GCTGTTTGTAGACCGTCTACGTTAGCTACAGTATGATTGTGACTATCATCATTTACAGTCATAACTCCAGAAGCGTCTATAGCAATATCTCCGCCTTCTTTAACTCCGCCTAAAACGGTAGGAGCTGATACAGGTAAAGAATAGTTATTAGCTGAAGTAGCTATACCATCTAGTTTAGTGTTATCAGCTGTAGTAAAGTTAACTTGCGTTAGTCCACCATCGCCTACTGAATAAGTAGTATTAGTATCTGTAGAACTAATAGTACCGCCAGCAGAGATAGCAACATTAGACCCTGCTGTTAACGAAGCCACAACATTTGCGGTATCTGTAACATCAGCACTTGCTTCAATACCATCTAACTTATTTTTAAGTGTAGAAGTAAAGTTTTTCTGTGTTAAACCACCATCACCAACACTGTAAGTAGTGTTGTTATCAGGTACAGTAACAGTATCAGTAGTTCCATCACCACGGTTTAATGTGATAGTATGTCCACTAATAGTCATCGCATTTGCCGCAGTACTTAATGACTGGTTCGATGTCTTAGCAGTTTTACTACTTAACGAAGTTGTTACCGAACTCGCATAACTAGAATCATCGCCAATAGCAGCTGCTAATTCATTGAGAGTATTCAATGCACCGGGTGCACCACCGATTAAGTTAGTAATCTGTGTATCTACATATCCCGGAGTAGTTTTAGCATCTAAAGCCGTTTGTAGTCCATCAACATTACTAATAACATGATTGTGTGAATCATCTGCAACAACTGCACTAATAGTAACATTGCCCAAGTTAGACATAGTAGCAGAACCAGTTACATCACCACTCAACGCAATTACTGGATCATTTACATTAATATCCATTGTATTATCAGCATCTTGATAAGTCACTGATACACCACTTTCACTATTACTAGACCACATAGCACCAGCCGTATCTGAAATATATTCAGCCAACCCATCAATGTTTCCAGTGACATGATTATGCGAATCATCAGCGACCACAACACTTAATGTAGCATTACCTAAGTTAGTGAAAGTTGCGGAACCACTTGCATCACCACTCAATGTTAATGTTGGATCTGCTGTAGCTGTAGTAGCAATACTAACATTTCCTAAATTAGTCATTGTAGCAGAACCCGTTACTGCTCCTGTTACCGTGATTGTTGGATCATTTACATTAATATCCATTGTATTATCAGCATCTTGATAAGTCACTGATACACCACTTTCACTATTACTAGACCACATAGCACCAGCCGTATCTGAAATATATTCAGCCAACCCATCAATGTTTCCAGTGACATGATTATGCGAATCATCAGCAACCGTTAATGCAACACTTACATTGCCTAAGTTAGTCATTGTACCCGACCCAGTAGCATCACCGGTAAATGTTAATGTTGAATCTTGCGTAATTGTAATAGTTGGGGTAGCACCTTCACCACTATTATTAGTGATTCCAATACCAGTACCAGCAACCAAACTTTCAACATAACTTCCAGTGGTATCAGTACCTAATGTTATTGCACCTGCTGATGTAGCACTATCAACATAAGCCTTTGTAGCTGCTTGTGCTGAATTAGTAATTGCATCACTTAGGAACAATGAACTAGCTTGCATACTAGCATCAGAATAAGATGTACCATTGGCTGACGTTGCCGCTCTCCAACGATCCGAACTTTCTTCCCATACCATATATGCATCTGTGCCACCACGTTCTGCTTGAATACCAATGTATGTAGCAGACGCACCAGTGTTACCAGAAGCACACTGAATAATAGCATCAGAAATAGCTAAGTTAGTGCTATCAATAGTAGTAGTTGTACCATTAACAGTTAAGTTTCCACTCAATGTTAAGTTAGTAAATGTAGGGCTATCAGCACTACCAACACCTAAATCAGTAGTATGTGAACCACCATCTGCTGTACTAATGGTGTATACACCACTTGAACTATTAAACCCTGTGCTACTCACACCTGCAACAGATGTAGTGCTAGCACTTGTTATGCGACCCTGTGCATCAACTGTAATTACTGGAACCAATGAAGCTGAACCATAACTACCGGCTGAAACTGCTGTATTATCCATTGCAACCGTTAATGTATCACCTGAAACACTAGAACTCAATCCAGTTCCACCAGCAATAGTAAATGTATCAGTTCCAACCGTAATTGTGCCTGTTCCAGTATCACCTGCCATTCCCATATCAGAACTAACTGCGATGGTACTAGCTGATGTAGCACGACCCTTAGCATCAAATGTAATTACAGGAATTGCAGTTGCACTACCATAAGAAGCAGCGGTAACACCACTAGCTGCTAATGTCATTGCGGATGTAACATTTGCAGAACCATTAAATGATCCTGAATTCCATGTTCCATCACCGGTCATTGCAATTGTGCGACTTGTTGCTAATGTAGTTGCAGTGCCAGCATTGCCGGTAGTGTCTGCTGAATCAACATACGCCTTGTTAGTTGCATCGGTAGACACTGTTGGTGTAGCAAGATTAGTAATCTTTTCGCCTTCCATATGGAAGCCAGCCACATTATGAATAGCATTGCCATCACTTGATGTCATATTCTTACCTGCCATCAGTTGCATTGTGCCATTTATCTCAATAGTACCACCAGATGCTGGTGATAAACCAATGTCACCCGACCCAGAAGTTTGGATGTCTAAGTTCTGATTCTCATCCGCACTGAATACGATAGTACCTGAATTATCTTCAATTACTTTCTGTCCATTTACATACAATGATCCTGGACCAATATACACATCTTTCCACATCTTAGTTGCACTACCCAATGATCTAACATTATCAGTATCTGGTATAAGATCAGTATCAACTATAATAGATGATCCTGAACCAGCACTTAGATTACTAACATCAATAGTACCAGCATGAATTTCATTCCAACGGCTAGCAGACGAACCTAAGTTACGTGTAGCATTGCCATCTGGAATCACATTAGAACCGATATCAGCATTAAATGTTACTGAATCTGTATTTGCATCACCGAATACTAAATTACCATTTGCTGTAATATTACCAGCAGCGACAATGTTTCCAGTGAAATTAGCAGTACTTGCCGTAACAGTTATATTAGTATCTGAGTCATTAGTTTCAACTGTTGCTGATCCAGCACTATTTGAAATTCCAATAATAGTTTCAGTTGTAGTTAACTCACGTACTTCAATCGAATCAGCAGAAGACGGTGCTTCTGTGAATGTTAATGTCGTGCCAACTACCGCATATGCAGTGATTGGTTTCTGAATAACACCATTAATATTAACGATACATGATGCAGTAGTTTGTGAACTTCCTAATGTAAATGCAGTAGTTGATCCATCACCAGTGAATGATTCTGTAGCAATTGCCGTAAACTCTGTAGACATTTGCGTCCACTTACTACCTTCCCAATACTCTGGGTTAGTTGTGTTAGTATTAAATCTAAACATACCAACAGACGGTGTGCCTGGACGCTGTGCAGATGTACCTCGTGGTAATAACATTGAATCAGTTGATCCAACTACTAATTTAGCACCAGTAACTGGGGTAGCTGTTCCGATCAATACGGTATCCGTGCCACCATCAGTAACTAATAAGTTAGCATCAGTGTCACCTTCAATACGAACATCGACATCAGCACCAGCTTCATTAATAGTAACATTACCATCTAATGTAGTTGCACCATCAACATCTAATGTTCCACTTGTGTGAATATTACCCGATGTATTAGCAACTGTGAATGCACCACTATCTGCATTAATGCCACCATTTGCGTTTAATAACGCACTGATAGTAGTAATGCCAGTAACACCCAATGTACCACCAACCGTTGCATTGTTAGTAACAGTAGCGTTATCTAATGTGTTGGTTCCGTTTGCATTTAATGCACCAGTTAATGTAGTTGCACTAGTAACAGCTAATGTACCAGCAATTGCTGTATTACCACTTGCACTTGCTACTGTAAACTTAGATGTGTTAACATCGAAGTCACCATCAATACCAGCAGCACCAGAAACTGCTAATGTAGTTCCAATTGTTGCAGCACCAGTAATAGTTGCACTTGCTAATGTTGAAGCACCAGCATTTAGTGTACTAGATAATGTAGTTGCCCCAGATACCCCTAGTGTACCACCGACCGAAGTGTTACCACTTGATTGGGTGATAGTAGTAGCACCGACAGTTAATGTTGTTCCATCAAATGTGAAGTTTCCATCATCTTCAATTTCACCAGCAGCACCGGCAATAACTACACGGTTGTTGGTTAAATCACTAATTTTAGCACTTGATAATGTAGCTGCACCCGAAGTCAATGTACTTGTAACCGCTAATGTACCTGATACGGTCTCATTTCCAGTAACCGCTAACACAGAACCATTAAATGTTAAGTTTCCACTATCTTCGATAGCACCACCAGCACCTGCCAATATAACACGTCCACTTGTCAGATCACTAACTGTAGCACTTGATAATGTTGTTTCGCCAGCACTCAATGTACTAGATAATACAGTAGCATCAGTAACACTTAATGTACCAGCAATAGTTGTATTACCTGTAGCATCAGCAACGATAAACTTATCAGTATCAACTGTAATACCACCATTTGCAGCCAATGAACCACCAATCGTAGCAGTAGTTGTGACACTAGCACTATTCAATGTAGCTAACCCACTTGTTGAAGCAGTAGACATTGTAGTAGCACCAGTTACACCCAATGTACCACCTACTGTAGTATTGCCTGTAACCGAAGCACTTGCCAACGTTGAAACACCAGTTACACCTAGTGTGCCACCTATCGTAGCATCACCTGTATTACGAATCCCACCCATTGCCATAGTACCCAATGCACCAGTAATTACTTCTGCTGTATTAGTTGCATCTGAGATGAATACCATTTCAGAAGCACTATCATCATAACCGAAGAATCCAAGTTTAGCATCAGTGCCATTATGCCATTTATACACGATACCACGATCTTTATTATCGTCAGAACCATTCGCCCCAACTGTCATGATTGGGTCAACTACTTCAACCGTAGTTGAGTTTACAGTAGTTGTAGTACCATTAACAGTTAAGTTACCACTAATAATAGTATCACCACTTGCTGTCAATGTACTAACATCTGTGTGTCCATCGACTTCTAAGGTACCATCTGTATGTACATTACCTGAAGTATCAGCTACCGTAAATGCAGTACCATCAACCTCAATACCACCATTAGCAGCTAATAGACCACTTGCAGTGATTGTTGTAGCTGTTGTGGCACCAGCACTTAATGTACCATAGACTGCTGTATTACCAGTCGCACTATCAACAGTGAACTTATTAGTACTAACATCAAAGTCACCATCAATACCAGTAGCACCAGTGACATCTAATGTACTCGCAGAAGCATTGCCTGTGATAATAGCACTTACTAATGTAGAAACACCTGCACTTAATGTACCATCGATAACTGCGTTACCTGTAACATCCAAGTCCGCACCGACATTCATATTACCAGTACTAGTAACAATACCATCAACTAGCAACAATGAACCATTAAATGTTAAGTTTCCGCTATCTTCTAATTCACCTGCTGTTCCAGCTAATACAACACGTCCACTAGATAAATCACTAACTTTAGCACTTGCTAAGGTAGTATTTCCTGCACTTAATGTACCTGAAACAGTAGCATTGCTACTAAATTCAACATTCCCACCAACGGTAGCTCCAGCAGTAACTACTAATCCGTTACCCGATGCTTTACTTAATGTTAATGTATCACTGATATCAGCTGTACTATTTGCATCGATTGCACCATTAAATGTAGCTAATCCAGATGCTGTAATAGTTGAAGCTGTAGTTGCGCCAGTAACAGCTAACGTACCAGCAATTGCTGTATTACCGGTAGCATCAGCGACCGTGAACTTATTGCTGTCAACTGCAATACCAGCATTTGCATTAAGGAGACCACTTATTGTGGTAACACCCGTAACACCCAATGTACCACCAACCGTAGATGCACCTGTAACTGTTAGTGCATCACCGATAGTAACATCATCTGGTAATCCAATTGTTAACGTATCAGTAGCACTAACCGCAGTAGTTACTTCATTTGCTGTTCCACTCACAACCATTGTGTCTCCACTAGAGATTGTCTGTGAAGAAGAACCATCAGATAATGTCCAACCCGTAGAAGATAATAAATCTACATATGCTTTGGTAGCAGCATCTTGTGCTGATGTTGGATCTGTTACATTTGAAACTTTATTTGATCCTGCACTAATAGTTTGACCATTCGCAACAGTTAATCCACCATTGAATGTGGCACTCTGCCCAAATGTCGAAGCACCTGTTACAGTAACCGTATCAACACCTGCATTGCCTAATGTAACATTGCCATTTAGTGTGGTATTACCCGCAACACTAAGTGCTTGACTTAATGACGCATCACCGGAAACAGTTAATGTAGTTGAAACCGTAGTTGCTCCAGAAATAGCCAACGTAGACCCATTAAATGTTAAGTTTCCACTATCTTCTACTTCACCACTTGCACCAGCAATTAATACGCGATTATCTGTTAAATCAGTAACACGTAAACTTCCAACTGCCATCCCACTTAAACTTCCAGTCATAACAGACGAAGTATCAGTTGCATCAGCAATCACTACAAATTCAGAAGCACTATCATCATAACCCATAAAGGCTTCTTTTGCATCTGTTCCGTTATGCCATTTTAATTTTAGACCGCGATCTAAGTTATCATCTGACCCATTAGTACCTAATGTCATAATTGGATCAGCTACTTCAACTACTGTTGAGTTAACTGTTGTTGTTGTGCCAGAAACGGTTAAGTTTCCACCTACAATAACATTCCCTGTTGATGTCAGTGAACTAACATCAGTATGACCAGTAACAGCGAGTGTACCACCAACTGTTGCATCAGCAGTAACAGAAAGTCCTGTTCCTGTTGCTTTGCTTAATGTTAATGTATCTGCAAAATCACCTACGCCAGATGCATCCAATGATGAAATAGTAGTTGCGCCTGTTACTGATAATGTACCAGCAATTGCTGTATTACCTGTGCTATCAGCGACAGTGAACTTATTGGTATCAACTTCAATACCACCGTTTAAACTAGCTAACCCACCAACAGATAGTGTGCTTGCAGTAACTACTGCACCTGACGATCCATCTACTGTGAAGTTACTTGTATCAACTGCGATACCACCATCTGCATTAAGTAATCCAGTTAATGTAGTAACACCTGTTACAGCGAGTGTACCACCAACTGTTGCATCAGCAGTAACAGAAAGACCTGTTCCTGTTGCTTTGCTTAATGTTAATGTATTGTTAATATCAGCAGTATTGTTAATATCAACTGCACCATTTAGTGTAGTTCCACCAGATATAGTCAATGTTCCTGATGTAGCAACATTTCCAGTTGAATTAGCAACAGTGAACGCACCATCAACATCAATTCCACCATCTAAACTAGCTAAACCACTAGCATCAATAGTAGTACTCGACAATGCGCCTGAAGTTAATGAGCCAGATAGTGTCGTATTACCAGTAACAGTTAGTGTACCAGCAACCGCTGTGTTACCACTTGCACTTGCTACCGTGAATTTAGATGAATTAACATCGAAGTCACCATCAACACCCATCGCACCAGTAACATCCATTGTAGTACTTACTGTTGCTGAACCTGTAACAGCCAATATTGATCCATCAAATGTTAAATTAGTTGAATCTTCTACTTCACCGTTTGTACCAGCAAGTAACACACGACTAGTTGTTAAATCAGAAACTTTTAAGCTACCAAATTTAGCAGCACCCACCGCACCAGACATTACTTCTGCCGCATTAGATGCATCTGGGATGAATACAAATTCAGAAGAACTATCGTCATACCCAAAATAACCAACTTTTGCATCTGTTCCGTTATGCCACTGATATTGCACACCACGATCTTTATTGTCATCCGCAGCTGGTGCAGTATCTCCACCTAAATTCATAATTGGGTCATCAACGGAAACCACAGTTGAATTAACTGTAGTAGATGTACCATTAACTGTTAGATTTCCACCCACAATAACATTGCCAGTAGACTCTAACGTACCATTGATTGTTGTATTTGCAGCGGTTAATGTACCTGATGTGTCTATGTTACCCGTTGAATTAGCAACAGTAAATACGCCATCAACATCAATTCCACCATCTAAACTAGCTAAACCACTTGCTGTGATTGTAGTCACCGTAGCATTGTCAGTAGCATTTAATGTTGTTGTAGTAGTTCCGCCATTTGCAATTAATGCACTAGTTAATGTAGTAACACCAGTAACAGCGAGTGTACCACCAACTGTTGCATCAGCAGTAACAGAAAGTCCTGTTCCTGTTGCTTTGCTTAATGTTAATGTATCTGCAAAATCACCTACACCAGATGCATCTAACGATGAAATAGTAGTTGCACCATTAACATCCAATGTGCCATCAATAACTGTATTGCCTGTAGCATCAGCGACTGTGAACTTATTGGTATCAACTACAATACCACCGTTTAATGTTGCCAATCCTGATGCAGTAATAGCAGCAACAGTTGATGCACCGGTAACACCTAATGTGCTACCTAATGTAGTTGCACCATCAGCATTTAATGTGCTTGCAGTAGAAACAGCACCCGATGAACCATCTACAGTGAAATTATTTGTATCAACTGCAATACCACCATTTGCGTTTAGCAAATTAGCAAGTGTTGTTACACCAGTAACACCTAGTGTGCCACCAAATGAACCATCTGCTGATGCTACTAAATCTTCTAATGCTAAGTCTTTGACTTGCATATCAGCATATGCTGATACCGTAACTGTCGTGCTAGAATCTGCATCTGAAGTAGTTGCCGCAACGAACTTATCCGCTGATTCATCCCAAACGAATGCTATATTTGTGTTTGTTCCACGTTCACCGATAAACCCGATGTCCGTAGCACCTGCGCCACTTTGGTTTGACGCTAAAACCATTATCGGATCTTCAACTGTCATAGCGGTAGTATCGATTGTCGTCGATGTACCACTTACAGTCAAGTTGCCGGTGACCGTTAGGTTTGAACCATAGGTCATGTCGTTTTCTAAAAGACCACCTGTAATCGTACTAGAAACGAGTTTTGTTCCCGTAATTGTACCATCAGTGATCTGATTATTCTTAATTCTTGTAATTGCCATAATTGAGCTCCCTTAATTAGCTACTACTATTTACGGAAAATTACGGAATTATTATATGTGTATATTATACATTACGGCAAATACCAACGTGTTATTAAGTTGCTGATATAGCTACACCAAAAATTATTCGTTGCCAATCTGATCCACTATATACTGCCAAACATGGATTGCCTGAATCCCCATCTGAAACATATATAAGCTGGCCATTTGATTTATTTGAAAGAGCATTTGCCTGTAATACAGTATAAACTGGCAATTGAATGCTGTGTGCATTGGTAGCATCAAATATTTCAGCAGAACCTATTGATATTACAGTATTACCGGAAATATCTAGTGTAATGCCGGTTCCACTTGCATCTACTTTAGTAGTCCCATTTGCATTTGTGATAGCACTATATGATGCTATTTCTGATATAAATCGTATTTCTACTTTATCAGTAATAACAGGTGCTTCGGCAAATGTTATTTGGTTAGCAGACACTGTATATGCAGTATCTGGCATTTGTATAATGCCGTTAATATTAACCATTATTGCCGCAGATGTAGTTGAATTATCCAATGTAAATACAGTAGTTGCACCATCACCTGTGATTGTTTGGCTAGTTAGTGCGGCAAAGGCAGCAGGACCAACCACTTCCCATATTACACCGTTGTATATTTCGGGATATCCCAAATCAGAATTATATCTAAATGTGCTTGAAACAGGAGTAGATGGACGTTGTGCAGTAGTTCCATACGGTATTCTAATGCCATCATTGCCTGTTATTTTTACAATTCCCGTGCCATCTGCTGTGATTGTAAGATCATTATTAGTTCCTGAACTGATATTATCTATGACTAATGTAGTTCCATCAAAGGTCAGATTGGCACTATCTTCCAATAAACCACTTGTTCCAGCAATAACTACACGATTATTAGTCAATGTAGTTATTGCGGTATTTCCAGAGACAGACAGCGTTCCGGTAATACTCAATGTTTCGGATGGTGTAGCATCATTAATGCCAATACGATCATTAACCACATCCAACATCAATAAATCAGTATCAAACGCTAGATTTGTCCCATCACGAAGCAGATTATCAGTAAGCATTTGGCCATGTATCTTACTAATAGCCATTATGCAACCTCATTACTACTTAGATTATGAATTATATTGATCGGCATCCCAGTTGGTGGTGCTGATGTAAAGGTGATATCATATGTCCCTGCTACTGTATAATTAGTAGTCGGGATTTGGTATATATTACCAACGAAAACAAGTACCTGAGTAGCATCTGCTATTGAATAAGCCATTGATCCGAAAACAGTATCAGATCCATTGCCTGTAAATGAATCAACTTCGATATTGGCATCACCTTGTTTTGCTATTGTAGCAAATACAGTACCATCAAAATATTCTACTTTACCAATAGTAGTATTGAATCTAATTTGTCCAAATATTGGGTTAGATGGGCGTTCAGCAGCTGTTCCTGCTGGTATTGCAACAGAACTATTCATAAAACCAATTTTTTGGTTTTTTACAAGCCCCATTAGATTCCAGTGTAACTAACAACAGAGGTAATAGATGATCCAGCATCAGCAATAATATTAATATAATCATTATTATCCATTACTAATTTTTCACCTGCTGAATACACCATATAGGTATCACCTGCCGGAATTAATACGTCCTTCATCATGATATTGCTATTGCCTGGACTATCTGCACCTGGTACGACATGCATACTTACAGATACTCCACTAGCACTGTAATTACACAATGATATCATCGTAACTGCTGAAACATTACTGCTTGTATAAATTGTAGTGTTTGTGTTGCCTACCGCAACTGCATTAATTGCCATATATAATCCTTAAAATATTAAACCATAAACCATTGCTTTGGTTTTTGATACTAATTCATCACTAGATGTTGAGTTTACAAAATACAACCCAGTTCCACCTTCACCTGGTGTTGCTGAATATAATTTATTATAACTACTAGTTGATGAGGGTGCTGCTCCTTGTTCTTCCAAACTAAGCACATTATTTATTTTCACTTGTCCTGTGCCATTAGCATCCAATACAACATCGCCATTCGACGCACTTGTAATTGTCATACTATTTACATCAAGATTTCCACCTAACTGTGGTGTTAAATCATCAACGACATCTGACATTCCAGCATTATTACTACTAACATCAGAAACAATATATTCCCATATAGTGCCATCATGTGTAAGTTGCCAAGCATCTAAACTATCATCGTACCGTATCCCTACATTTAGTGCTGTTCCACGGTCAATTTCAATGCCCGAATGAACCGCTGTTACACCCTCATCCTCTTCTCCTTCATTTAACAAAATTGTATTATTACTAATAGCTAAATTTGTTACTAGTACATTTTCTGATGTTCCAGTAACTACCAAATCACCATTTATTCTTAAATTAGCTGTCGTAATAGTCACATCATTCGCAGCATCACCAGCTGCATTAATGGTATTGATATTATAATCACCTTGTACTGTTTTTGTTAAACTCATTATAGATCCTTATTATACCTTATTTAGTTGTTTTTCAGCACACAAAAAAATCCCCCAATAAAGGGGGATTGAAAATGTAAATCAATATACTAATTATGCATTGGTCATTGATACTGAATAGTCCAATACCGCTGAACCTTTCGTCCAAGCAACTTTAACACCATCCGCAAATTCTGTGCCTGTGCCACGCACAACAGTACATGTTCCAGCTGAAATTTTACTAATAAAATATGTTCCACTTACTGAATCTGTTGCTGTAATACGCATTTCACCAGGTGCATTCGGTGTACTTGTTACTAATTTACAGACTTCAGTACCAGTTGCAGTTGTTACTCTAAAACGCCTTGAACCTTTTTGTGCAACTATATCACCAATTTGATCACTGCCACCAGTTACGAATGCAGTCAATGAAATAGCATTCACCTTAGTCGATGTTAATACCGCTGTGCCTGTTGCATCTGCATTGCCTGTTGCAAATGTAATTGTTGGTACTGATGTGTAACCAGTACCTGCTTCTGTTACGGTTACAGATACAACAGTGCCATCTGATACAATTGTTGCTGTTGCTTGTATACCACCTGGTAATTGTGGTGCTGAAATTGTTACTGCTTCACCGGTTGAATAACCAGTGCCAGCTGCTGTTACTAATACTCCGTCTAAGCCTTCGCCGCCTAAACCGCCTTCGTTTGTGTTACCAAAGTGCTTTTTATTTATTGGTCGTCCCATTTTTTTCTCCTTGAAAATCGTTCTATGACTACGCAGAGGGGTTTCTGCATAAATGTTCTAATTAGTAGAACATTCTAGTATTTAGTTAATCTTCGGAGGTTTTAACCGTGGCAACTTTTTCAACAGGTTTTGTTTCCTTTTTATCATTGGGCGCTACTTCTTTGATCTTGGGAGTTTCCACTTTTGCCACCGGAACTTCAGGAACTACTTCCTTGTCTTTTGGTGGTTTTACTTCTGCTTTCACTACCGCTACCTTTTCTTCTTTCTTAACTGGTTGACTCTTTGTTTTAACAACAGCTTTTTTCTTAGCAGTCTTTGGGGTTGATGATTTTTTAGATTTATCAGCCGATTTCTTTAGGATCGCAGGTTCACAATTGTCTAGTACTGGACTCTCTGATACCGTTAATATGTAACGATTCCCTTTAAAATCAACACCATATTTATTACTAAGATATTCCAATCTCACTTCTTTGTCATTGTGCACAATACATACGGTCATTGTTCCGTTCTCTAAATCCCCATCAGCTAAATCAGATAACACACAACCACCAGTATTTGATCCATCTGTAACTAAAAACTTCTTAGCACCTTTTTGTCTGATAATCGTTCCCGCAGCTTCATCATTCTCCGCAATTTTCACACGACAATCAATGTCTGCTGTATCATTCGTAATTTTAAATCTTCCCACTTGATATTCTCCTATTATATTAGTATATTATGTATTTATATATTTATATTGTTGTCAACGAAAACCCTGAAAGCGTTAGGTATCCTTAGTTAGCATACTCAAACACCATATTACCACAATCATAATATCTTCTATACCCGGCATCAAACATATTCATACTTTCACTCTTTGATGCATCAAAGTTTGGCAACCATTTAGCTAGGTTTGACTTTTGGCTTTTATACCTTGAAATCTTAATAGTGCCATCTGTCCAAAAGTAACCAGGCTTTGTATTACTGAGATGCTTAAAACCCATTTGCAAATACCCATTGCCACTTGACATAGACAAACTACAATACGTCATCAATGATCCAACATATTTCATCCCAAAAGCAGACAATATTCGTGACCCACCTCCAACCACAGTAATGCCTCCTTTGCTACATGATCTCAACAATTCATAATCGTACTTCTTTTTGTACCTTGACACACCAAAACTCATCAATGATACCAATTCATTATCATAATACAACCCATATGCTATTTTAGATGAGACATACCCCTGTAAATGATTTGCATCCAAAAATATGTGTTCATCCTGTTTGGGGACAACTTGCACAGTACACTTCCTTGCATATATTCTGGTGTTAATTCCCATCTTACTTCGTATAATTGATTTTATTATATCTTCGTTGTGTATCCACTCATAATCTGTGATGTGCATCAACCTTACATTCTTTTCCTTTGCGGTAGCAGTCTTATCAATATGCCTTGTTTTATATTCTTCTTTGATATGTGATGGATTATATGAATGCCAATACAACCCATTAACTTCAATCCCTATACCTTTTGATGGGATTAATATATCAATTTCTTTGCTTCCTAAAATAGTCCAATCACCTAAAACCACATTGATACGTAACTCATCCCCAATAAACTTTGCTATCTCCATTTCAATCAGTGAATAGTTTGTTCGTTTTCGTATTTTGAACCCATGCTTCCTACAATACCACCCAACTGTTCCGTAATACACATTCAGTTCACTGGCAATATCCACCAATGATCTTTTTTTGACATTATACTCATTGTCCATCCATACAAGGTCTGATAGCAATGCATATACATCGGCTGGTATCTTCGGATTTTTTAACTTACTGATAACATCCAATCGTTGAAGATTATGACTAACCCCATACTTCTGCATCATTGTATCGGATCGTTTTTTATTTACCTTGGTATGGTATTCATTAGACCACTTAGATTTGGTTGCTGATACCTTTTGTCCCATCTCTTCCTTTAGGCATCTACAGGTAGATGAATGACCACAATACTGATACCCTGATGATATCCTAGCAAACCCTTTATTGTTGCCATATCTACACACGCCATCTTCTTGTGACAATGCACTATATATCATTTCATTGTATTTTGAACTCTCCACTAATGTATTATATAATACCCACTCATTAAGTTCAGGATCTCTTTTTATAATTTGAGAATAATGCTTTGGCTTTTCCCGAATTAGTTCAATAATATGTTGTTTATGTTTTTTACTCATTGCAATGATACAGTATACCTTTTATTGGGATGGTTAGGTGTAGCATAACACAAAAACCACCCCGAAGGGTGGTTTTAATAAGGTTATTGCTTATTTAACTTACTGGAATGATAAGTTAGCTACGGCAATTTCACCTAGATAATCACCCGCGTTACCAAATGAGCTTGCAGTATTTGTTAATTCTACATAACCATATCTAGTAAGGAATGAAACTACTGGTTCAAAAGTGCTAGGATCAAGTACTGTTCCTGAACTCATTAGTGGGATATATGGACAGTAGAACGCAGCTGCATCAGCTTCGCTTGACCCCTTATAACCTACCAACACAGCCTGTGAATCAGAAGCATATGAATCAACATAAATCTTCATAGCACTATTCAATGTACCTACTAGCTTAGTGTTAGTTGGTGCTTCAAATGTACCTTCGGTAGTACGTGCAAACGCTGATGTAGTAGCTGATTGCAGAATAGTCAATGCAGCAGGACTAACAACAGCCCAGTTACCAGCACCACGGCGTGTGCGTTGTGCAATTAAGTTACCAGTACGATTAACCAATACTGCTAATGCAGCATGTTCATCACCCACGAACGTAGCAGTACCAGAAACGGTAGACTGATCGTATGTGAATTCAGTTCCAGCCAATGAACGTAAAGATAAAAGAATCTCTTGATCAATTTCAGCAGTGATTTCTTGTGCTAAAGCAGCCATAATTTCAGCTTCAACATCAATACCATGCATTGAGTTAGCATCCTGTGCCGCTTCAAAAGTCCAACGTGCTTGTAACTTACGAGTCTTAGCTTCAACTGCTTGTTTCAAGAGTTGAACACTAATGTTACGACCGCCAGTTCCTTCCATATTTGATGTGGAAGCACCTTGATAGCTAGACTGTGTAGCACCATTGCCACCAGAGTATGCGGTAGCAATCTTAAATGGGCTCAATGCTTCATCACCAGCAGTGGTATCAGCATTGGCTACGCTTGAATCATTCATTGTTGTACCATAACGCACACGCAATGTATGAATTTGGCTTACTGGTCCTTGCATTGGTTGTACACCAACTAATTCATTTGCAATTACAGTTGGCATAACACGACGGATGACAGGTAAAATTACACGATTAAGTGTAGCAACATTACCTGAAGCCGTAGATCCTACTGTAGCTGATTCAGCCAAGTATGATTTTGTATTTTCTAAAATTACCGCCATAGATGAACGCTTTGTTCCATTCAACCCTTCTAAAAGGGCATCTTTAGTCTCGCTCCAACGGCTTTCTAATAGTTCTTGTGACATTTGTTATATTCTCCTATTTGATGTCTTAAAGTCCTGCTAAACGTTTAATGTCAACGACATTATCCGCCATAGCTACTTCTTTTACTTTATTACCAGTTATTTCTCTTCTACTTTCAGTCAAAGTTCTCTTTTTGTGATTAACTTTAGTCTGTTTGTTTTCAAGAACTACTGGTAAGTACTTCTCAAAAGCGCCTGATAAACGAGATGTTTGTACGCTTTCTAATAAATTCTGCATAATTTCTGCTTTGTCTTCTTTAAGAGGACCAAGCAAATCATCCAGAACCTTAGCACGATGGTTACTTTCGGTAATCATACGCACTTCCTTGTTTTTACTCTCGATTAAGACTTTCGCCTTAGTCATTGTTTTCTTAGCTTCCGCCAGTTTATTATCCTTTGCTTTAACTTCGCTTTGTAATTTACGAACTTCTGCACTCTCATTTAAGTGAGTTGTTAAGAACTCAGTAGAGAATGCTTCATAAATTCTACGACCGAAATCATTTTCACGGGCAGATTTAATATCTTCCTGTAGCTGTGATAATTCACTATGGATTCGTTTAGTAACAACATTTTTAACTTTGGCAGATGATTCTGCTATAAAGTTATTTTTAAGTTTAGTAAGTTTATCCTTCGCCTCAGTGATCAGACGTACTTTAGCCTCAACTAAATCACGCTTATCTTCCGCAAATTCAACAACTTCTTTCGCTAATGACTTAGCAACGAATTGTTCTAACTTCTTAAACCCTTCTGTTTGTATCGATCGGTCTTTTCTCAATTCTTTAATTTCTTCCGCTAACTTAGTAACCATAAATTCATTAAACTTCTGTGAATTTTCAGCCATTTTAGCTTGGAACTTAACACGATCTTTAACCAAAGATTTTTTATCTTCTGCTAATTCTGTGATTTCGTTTTTAAGACCATCTGTTACCATTTTATCCAATGCTTCAACCATTGTTTCTTTGTCATGCTCGTAACGACCTGCGAATTCCTCACGAAGTTCCGCACGAATAGTTTCACGAGTCTCGGTTAGCTTTACTTCCCATTCTTCCTGGATAGCTACACGAGTATCATCATTCACTAAGTCGCTTTCAAGCAGTGGTTTTAATGCATCTAACATAATGTTTTTCCTTTTTACCATTATAACTTGCTTTTAAAAACAAGCATATTAATACATTTATTTATGTACCAATTCCTCACAGATTCTTCATATAACGAATCTGTTTAATTCGTTTACACAATTGCTTGTGTCATATTTTAAGATCCTTAATTAAGGATTTTAACCCTTTTTCTAAGTATCTCTGTGCAGTTAAACTCTCTCTTGCATCAGTTGCCATTTCTAGCATCTTATGTCCACCATTCATATTCAACAACCCTTCATAAATGGCAGTTGGATATGCACCTGGTGCACTCGGCTGTGCCACAACATCCACTGTGACTATTTCAAAATCACTGACATTTCCATTAGATTCATTGACATTGCCACTCCCTCTACTAGAAACACCTAATTTAACACCCGCACCTAACATAGTTTCAACTAACTTACCCATTGGGGTAGGCAAAATCTTTAACTTACCAAAACCATTTGCACCATCCATCCACATTTCTGTGATCATATGACTGACACGGTCAAGGTTTACTTTTAAATCTTCTGGATGATCTAATTCACCCAATACTGAATATCCACCCTGTATCTGTTCATTAATAGTTTTTACAGCACTACCAATTTCATTCACAGGGTAAACACGCTGATTAGCGTTCTGGACATCGCCTTGTATACACATACCTTTCATAAAGAGTGATTTTTTGTCACCTTCACCACGTGATTCAACTACTATACTAGCAGCATCATATGATAAATTTTCCTGTAGGTAAGCCATTATAAATTATCCTTACTTGTTATTCTGTTTAGCGATTGATTTAACGCTATCACCTTTCTTCTTAGAAATACCCTTGGAAACTTTTTGCAATGGTTTAGCCTCAGTGTTTGCAGTAGTTAAAGAACCAACTGATACTTTACCACGACCTTTCTCTTCTGCTGATCCAGCTTTTACTGGTTTAGCACCATTTGTTCTTCCTTTTCCACCTGCATTATTTGCATTGGTTGATTTCTTATTAATAGAACCTTCCTCAGATGTAGTTGGTTTTGGTGCAGGTTTTAATGCTGCGCCTTCAAAAAACCCTGGGTTGGTTGATTCTTCAAATTCTTCTTCGTCATCCAATGATAATTCATCACTAAATTCTTCATCACCGAACTCTTCGCCTTCCTCATCATCTAATGATAATTCATCACTAAATTCTGCATCACTAAATTCTTCTCCACCTTCTTCATCACCCATCAAATCATCGAATTCAGCCATTAGTTCATCAAGTTTATCCTCTAGATCAACAACGCGGTCTTCTAAATCTTCTGAATCTACATCGCCTTCTGGTGCACCCATTTCAATATCAAATTCACCTTCTTCTTCATCTCCGAAATCTTCATCACCCCCGAATGCTATTTCATCAGCTTCACCATCATCACCCCCGAATGTCATTTCATCGTCATCCTCATTGATTTCATCAGCTTCTACTTCTTTTTCAACGTCATCAACATCTTCGTCATCAATCTTGTCAGCTTGCATTAAATCCTCGTAAATATCACGACTCTTATCTACCACGATCTGGTGAAATAGATCAGCTGCTTTGTTCTCTTCATCATTAATTACATATTCAATTAACTTTTCAAATTTATTCATTTCGTTTTTCCTTTAATTTGTGGTTTAATTCGGACACCACAAATTATTTGGGTGTGCCAGTACTGTTCGTTGTATTTACAATAACTTACAAGATTTGGGTAGATAAAGCATTAAAAATGGTATAAAACATTAATAATTGGCTTATTTTTTAAAATTGGGGGGGTGCTTCGGCTGGAACAGCATATTGCCGTTGTACCTTTTTGAGTTTTTCTTTGAATTCAAAATTTCTTACATCATTCATCTGACGCAATTTATTAATTTGTTTTAGGGTGAGCCTAGTCTTCCGTAAATCATCTTTTGTGACTTTACTTCCATCATCTTCCACATCCTGATAACCAGGAATACCTTCGCCATACATTTCATTTATTAACATAATTGTATTTATTAATTCTACCTATTCTATCAAATCAAGGTTCGTAGTTTATGTAATATAGTGCGAATGTTTGCTTTTGTTAAAAACATATGCTACCGGTATTTCATTTAATCCCAATAACCAAAATGCTACCATTCTATGTCTGCCTTCCATTATCAATTGCGTTGGATCTGCAATATCTACATATACAGGCAATGGCGATGCACCTGTATTGAGTTGATCCATTATCTTTTCGGTTCTTGCCGCATCACTGGGGTATTCATCATATGTACTATACATTTCCTTAATCTGAGTTTCAAAATGTGCAATTGGAACCATATCTACTTCTATGTGCAAGTTATCAACAGTTGTATCCATCCAACTAGCCACATCTTTAAGATCAGCGTATAGATGATCATTGTTACCAACAGTAACAATCTCTTCTATTATAAGTTCACTAACTCTCATATATATTAGGCAGGGGGTGGCACAGGTGCTTCTGGTCCCATATCACCTTCCATTCCATCTGGTCCCATATCATCTGACATCTCACCCATCATATCTAAATCATCAGCCATGCCAATATCGCCTTCCATTCCACCAGGCATCACACCAACACCACGTAAATCAGAACCCTCGGTTGGTACTTCTTCTACTTCCTTATTCTCTTCTGCCCATAGTTCATCATTCTTGGTCATATCTTCTTCTGATAAACCAAGATAGCGTTCAAGTAAAAAACGTTTACTCAAATATGGATATTGTTCTAGTGATGCAAATGTCCCTACCCTAGATGCATCTTGTTCAGTCTGTCTATAACTAGCAAAGTTTTGTGGTTCGCCAAATGATATGTCAAATAAACTAGCATCAATATTAAATCCACGCCAAGCCAAAAACATCTTGAACTCTTTATTAAGCATTTCACCAATAGCATTCTGTAATCTAATACAATACTGGTTGAATCTATACTCTTGTATTAATGCTGTTCCTAATCGCCCATCATTTACTGGTGCAGTATTATCCTCTGGTCCAGATGGCAAATAACTACTTGGTACTCTTAGACCACGTGCTAATTTATTGTTGAAATACAGTAGATCATTAATTGAATTCTTAACAAAAACCCCAGCACTTAGTGCAAATGTGTGATAATCATGATGTAATTCATCTTGGTCAATAGATAATGTGCCGACATCTATAGTGTCATCTAAATAAATTATATCAACAATTCTATGGTTCTTATACTCGGCGAATTCTTTAAATGTCTTGAAATTATCAATACCACATTTATTTAAATGGTTAATAACCTTATGTCTACTTGACAACAAATGATTATTATCTTTTAACTTTGAGATAAAATCATACTGTGACATCTGATTATCATATTGTGATATTAAATCATTCAATATATCATCGGGAACAATGTAAGAATGAATAAGTTTAAATGATTCCCATGTGTGATTCATTTGCTTTAATAACTTGTGCAAGTGCCTAACCGAGAATTTATCAACCTTGGTATTACTATGAACCTTAGTATTCGCAGCAGCATACATCTGCATAAATGTACTATTATTCCCAATAATAGACGTGAAATCACCGGCATGCTCTACTTTATGTGTCACATACAGAGTTGACACAAATTCATACATATCAGAATTAAACTTAATTTTTTGATCTTTAAATACACTATCATAGTACCCATCGGTTTGCCATCTAATAATATTAGCTTCTGTTATTTTTGCACTTCGGTTTTTCCATAATTCAGGGTTATCAATCTTTGATTTGGATTGTCCTGCCGAGATTTTATTACCATATTCTTGCCTAAAGGTGTCATCCGTTAGTAGTGCTAAGAATTTTTCGGTTCCTTTATACCAATTAGTTCGGCTGACTTGCTTTCTCTCTTCTTTTTCATTACTAGTCAAATTTTTATAATATTTCTTCACACCCACCGACCGTTTTTTATTAAGTGCATCAATTTCATCACTAGTCAGCGACTCATACCATCGTGATCTACCCTGTGTTTGTCGTTTTATGATGTCATTGTACTGTTCGGGATCATGTTCTTTTAAATAATACATTTTATCCCTTGCCGCGAGAGTACCCAATGCCTGTGCTTCTTTTGAAAATCCTTTATCCTGATGATACAATGTATGATCTGTGAAGTTCATCCATGTTAAATTAGCAGGAGAGTTATTATAACGATTAAAATCCTTATGGTGAATGGTGTTTTTTGAACTTGAAATATAATCTTCATCAAACACCTTTTCAGTAGAATATCCATTCGATCTCATGTATTTCGCTACTAACCTATGTGTATATACCCACTTTTTAGATTCGTTGTCATACACCATTTCATAGTCACGTTTTGCATGCTTAGATATTTCTTTATTCTTTGTATACAACGGAATCAAAGATTGTCCAATTGTTAAATCTTTGGCTTCAACAAACCCAATACCTGGCAGTGGTATCTTATGATCAGGAGTACAAACTATTTCTTCCCCATTATCTAATACAATTTTAAGAACTTTAGCATTTGACCTTGTTTTACCAGCCCATGATATCAATCCCGGCACAATTTTTCCAGTGATAGGATCACAACTATATGCCCACAACTCGTTCCCATCCTTCATTTCAGCTTCTATTTCAGAAATACTAAGATTGCGGTTATCTAATAATTTCACTTTGGTATCCAATGCAAAACAACCAAGATTGTCCCCGCCTGGCAATGTATCTACTTTAGAACCACGTCCTTCCGCTGATTGCGGGAAAAAATAATCTTCTTGCATTGAATTTTTTATGTAAATACCTGATTCTATTGCAAAAGTATGGTATTCATTATCAACATTTAAACACCCAGTGTCCATTGTTTCACGAAGGGGAACAAGTTTGGTCATCTTATTTGTGCTTTTAACCGCATGTTCAAATGAAATCAAACTATCATTAATTGATAAGTCTTTCGCTTCAACAAACCCTTTCCCCAAAACTGGAATTTTATGATCTGGGGTACAAGTTAATGTCTCTCCATTATCTAAATGTAATTTTAATACTTCTGTGTTTTTACGTGTTTCACCAGCCCATTTCACTTCACCTGGTACTACTTTACCCGATACAGGATCTGCACTATATACCCAATTTTCCTTACCATCATTATATTCTGCTATAACTTGCTGTAATGTCAGGGTTCTTCCATCTAACAATGGTATTCTTGTTTCTAAATCAATACATAATGGATTGTATGTAGCATCCAACATATTATCACCCTCGCCTGATTGGGTTGGTATTCTACGTTGGTGGATTTCATTTTTAACTCGTTCAACAAAACTCATTGCCATATGTGATGGCATATTACCTACATCGATGTAAAATACTCTTCGTTCAGGCGCACGTTGAACGCGATATATTAGAATAGCATCTTCCAATAGTTCTTTTTGTTTGTATACTTTGAAAATATTTTCAAGAATACTTGTACCAAAAGGCCAATTCAAGTCTAATCCTTCGGTTAAACTTAAATGAACAATATGTTTAGCATCTACTGTTGTTTCTCTTTGTGCAGCACCGAAGCGTGTTCCTTCACCAGCCACCGGATTTGACACTTGTTGTTGTTGTGGAGAAATACCGCCAGACATTGGTGTAATTCCAAAATCATCTGTGGTTTTTGTTGCCACTGATAAATTTTCAAAATTAGGGTTAATATCTTGTATTATGTATTGATCTGGTTCTTTGCCTTTGCTTTCATTAACAATAACACGCCCAACCTTGGACATGTCTACCCAGAATAATTCAAATGTTTCTGGGTCACGGAGAAATACCTGATCTCCATATTTTAGTGTATTCCTGAATAACTTAAATATACGTTTTTTGAATTGGTTTAATTTACACCATTGTTTTAAATTCTGTTCAATGAGTTTGACTTCATTATCAGTTGGTTTCTCGTGGTAATCAACATCAAATGGTGTGCTATTTTGATCATTGTCTTGTGTACTAAACTCTGAAATAATATCTAAACAAGCACTTATTTCACTATCCATATCCATTGCTTCGTACTGATTATAACGATTAACACGATTTGGATGTCCTGAATAAACTTCTGGTAACCTACTTTGATAGTTCTTAAATCCGAACTTACCACCTTGCGCCCCACTAATAGGACTCATTACACCGGTATTATCTGCTGCTTTAAAATATTTTTTCCATGACATATTGCTTATTTAGTTCCTAATTTTGTGTTACTCGAAGTATCTTGTTGGATATGCTTGTGTTATCCTCAATTGCTTTAACAACAGCAGTTAGCTTATTTACTTGTTTTTCTAGTAGTTCAATATGTTTATTATTTGATGTTCCTGCTTGTACATTTACTGGGATACCTTTCTTGTCAGGGAGTGGGACAACAGCTTCGGTGCCATGCATAGTCACATTATACCCAGATTTTGGTCCAGATAACACCCCACCCTTTACCATTTCAGGTGATGAATGCACTGCATGAGATGACTTTTCTATAACATTTACATCTATAGGTGTAGTACCAGGCAATACTTTTATTTCGTCTGGGAATACCACTTCTATTTTTCCAGCACTAAACATACCAGTACTCTCAGATGTCTCTCTAATTACTTCATATATTTTTTGCCATAATTTGCTATCTTTATTAATATCAACACCATCGGTGGTTGCTTGGTCTAATAATGCTTTTATTTGTGCACCACCTGCTTTTGTAATAGTGTCTGATAATATATCATGATCTTTTTCTAGTAGTGCATTAATGCTACTTTGCAACGGGGGCAGTGGTGTAAATAGCGACTCTCGTTCAGTTTTCTCAATGCCCATTTGTTTTAATATAGCAGAAACACTGTCTGTGCGTTTTTCAGTTTCTGTTTTAATAACTGCATTAAGTTTTTTTATTTGGATGTTTATTTCGTCAACCCGCTTATCAATCGCAGTTGATCTAGCCGTTTCTTCAGGTGTGAGTGGATTTTCTATACCTGCCATTTTCATTTTGTGGGTGGGTGGCACATTTAAGTTTGCCTTTTCAATTAATAATTTTCTGCGTTCAATGTTTAAATCTTGCAGACTTACTTCCGATTCGGTCGCTGGGCGTTTTGGAGTTGCATCAGTAAAAAAATCACCTTTGAATGTGTCATAAAACAGATTCGTGCCAACAACAAACTTCTCCCCGGCGCTATCCAATGTTGAAGCCACATTCGGGGAATTCATTAATGTCGCTGTGATACTAGCACTTGCTTGCTGTAATGCCACCTGCAATGAGACTAATGCCTTAGTGGTTGGGTCAGAATCTGCCCCCATTTGCTTCTGTTGATGCTTAACAGCGTCACCTAAATCATTGAAATTGGCTGTTATTAGATCCATTGATTGATTATATCTTACATAAACACCCGCACTATCACCAACCGCTTGATTTAATGCTTTCATTGGAGATTTATTGGCTGTTACCGCTTCTTGAAAAGCTATCATTGCATCGTGTGCAGAAAGTTGTCCACTTTTAACTTTTTCCATAATTTCAACCGATGCACCATTCGTAGTTCGGAATAATTTTTGTGCTGCATCTGACTGGGTAAATCCCGATGCCTGATCACGTAACCCTGATGCCATTTCATCACTGAATGCCGACATCGAATTATTCAAGATATTCATTTGCATTACCTGTCCTGGGTGCAGATCTTCTATAGTAGCACGCCAACGACCTTCGCGCATTGCAGCATCTACTAGTTTTTGTTGTTCTTCGCGTTGCATTCCAGTAAGTCTAGAGACTTTATCTAATTCCTTGGCATACTGTTGGGTTCGTTCCTGTAACTGAACACTATCCAACCGTTGTCCTCTGCCTAACCTACGTTGCAAATCTGCAAAGTTAATAACAGTTTCGCTGATTTCTTCTGTTGTAAATCCGATCTTACGTAATTCCTTATTCATCCCCTTACGCATACCACCCATTACATTAGCAAATTCACTTCTTGCATCACTGGTGGTGCCTTGTAAGGCAGCTAATTGTTTACTATTCCCAGCAATAAGACCACTGAACATTTTCAACGGGATACCAGCAGCGTGGATATCCTTCGCAAGTCCAGCAATACTATCAGAACCAATTCCACCAACACGACTTAATTCTTGGAATGACCCTAGACCATCATCTAATACTCCCGTTGTATATGCTGCCGCTTTCCCCATTGTTTCAATTGCCGCACCGGCGAACTTACCAGCTACACCTAGTTGTGGGATCGCAGAGATTACGTCAGCAAGAGATCCAGACATTGCCGTTATTATACCACTAATTGATGATATAGCAGTTTGTCCTTTGCCTAATGATCCAGCAAATGATGCAGTTGATGACGCAATTGCTCTTGCCCCTCGCATCGCTTCATTGCTAAAAGCGCCTATACTTCGGTTAGCACTATTAACGCTATTAGACAATGCAGCTAGATCAGCACGCAATAATGCTGCTTCATGGGTTGGTAATGTTGACGCGAATTGGTTCAGAAGACGGGTTATTTGTGCTATTTGATCAGTAGTTGACATGGTTTATATTATCCGTAGTTTATGTTTAATAAATATATTTACACTTATTTATATTAGGAAAAATTATGTCAAACAACCCGCTATCCAACTATTTCAGACAACCAAGTATCTACCTAAAATTACCAAGCAATGGTAACTTTTATCCAGAAAATACATTAGATATGCCACCAAATAACGAATTGCCGATTTACCCAATGACAGCAATTGATGAAATAACATACAGAACACCAGATGCATTGTACAATGGCACCGCAGTTATGAATGTTATCAAAAGTTGTGTGCCTAATATCCTAGATCCTTGGATCATTCCCGCAGTTGATTTTGATGCTATATTAGCATCCATTAGAATTGCAAGTTACGGACATTCAATGGAAATAGATACTACATGCCCTGCCTGTAAGGAAACTGCTACTTATTCATTGGATTTACGCACGATACTAGATCAACTTAAATCACCGGATTACCAGAAATCAGTGAATATTGGTGATTTAAATATCTTCTTCAAACCATTGTCATATAAGCAAATCAATGAAAATAGCGTAATTCAATTTGAAGAACAAAAATTGGCAAGTGTACTAGAAGATGCAGAAATGGAGGAGGAGGAAAAACTCAAACGATTATCTGCTGCATTTGCTAGCATGACAGAATTATCACTCAAAGCACTAACCCAAAATATCAATTATATCAAAACTCCAGATAATATAGTCAAGGAAGAAGATTTCATCAATGATTTTTTGCATAATTGCGACAGAGTCGTATATAAACGCATAAAAGATTATGTCATTGGAATGAAGAATGATAATGAACTTAAACCATTGAATATTAAATGCAACGAAAAAGAATGTGGGCATGAATATGAACAGCCGTTTACATTGGATATGTCAAATTTTTTCGGATAAAGCTATTAGTTTCTAGTGCAGAAGATATCAGTAAAGAGTTGGATGGCATGGAAAAGGAAGCTAATAGCATAAGGGAGGAAGCATTAAGGATCAGTTGGAACATGCGTGGTGGAGTTTCATATGTGCAAGCACTTCAGCTATCATACGATGAAAGGTCTACAATTAATAAGATCATTAAAGATAATTTAGAAACTACCAAGAAAACAGGATTACCTTATTTTTAATAGAATAGATGATAAACCTATTTTATTTCTAATAGGTCGCTATATATTAAACCTATCCTTACATATACCAAAGTGTTAAATTATATTAATAGTGTAGAGATGCCTTACGGCATCTGGGAACTCGTTGGCACTCATTCCCATTTTTAATTCCAATGATACGGTATATAGATTAATTAAGGTAATATTACTATGCCAATTGTATTTTATGTTATTGGTTGACCTTATATATTCGTGTAGACCTTTTGGACAAACTTTGCCTATCCGATGGACAAACAAAGTTAAATCCAATAGCCTACTCTTCGTGTGAGCCGCGGTCGGACAGATGTGATAAGGGATTGTTTATGGTCTATACACATAAACACGAAGGCGGTCATCCGAATACCTTCTACCCTAGAACTTTGCGTAATACAATTGGGTTCATTCTCCTTACTACCAATAATTACATTTATGACGGGAATTCAAATAATATTCACTATCGAAACACATTATTTGAATTTGTTGTTGAATCTTTTTTCTTTCAGAGCAACATCTTTTAGCCTATAATCGTATCCTTATCTCATAGCTAAACGCATTAATACGAGGCGCATTGCATCTTCATCCCCAGAGGGGTAGTAGCTATGATCCCTGCTATTGCCCAGGGATTAGGTGTCCTCCACTTGTGGGGAGTGTTACCGCTTGTGTTAACCGTCCCAAGCTAGACTATCAATAGATTATAGACCAAAAAATGTGTTATATGCCTTTGTTATATGCCTTTGTTATATGCCTTTGTTATATGCCTTTGTTACGTGCCTTTGTATTTGTAATTTACCCATGAAACTATTTCTTCAATGCATGTATTACTGTTTATGCTTAAAATATATTCTATGGATTTTATTACATCACCGCAATCTAATCCATTACCCGTCCATGATTTATTTGACCTAGTAATGGGTGTATCAAGCCTATCAATGGATAATAAACTTGTTCTGAATTTAACAAAATCGTTCTTAAATGCGTTGGTGCACTGTTTACTAGCATGTGCTAATGCTGATTTTGCTATTCTATACCGTTCGAATGTTGGTTCTGGTGCGACTATATTCTTTTCACCGATGCTACCAATGTTTATTATGTGACCTTCTTTATTATTTTCTTTCCAAATGTCATATATTTTTATTAGTAGGTTAACTTGGGCGAAATTAGTCCATTCTTCACCAGGTGGCCCATCAAACGCACAATTCACAAAAACATCATACTTTAAACTTTCCAATGCTATGCGTTCTAAATCACTATTACTAGTTATATCTGCCATGATATCGTTGTCTTCTGACCTAGCAATTGATGTTCCATTGAAATTATTTTTTATTTCTAATCCTAATCCTCTATTGCCACCGGTTATCAAGAATGCTGGTGTCGAAGGAGGAACCTGATCCCATACTTTGTGCAATTCTTCACCACATGTCATGGCACATTCGAATATGCGACCATCATTGATATTTTTATCAAACCCATCGGTAATTTCATCCCAGAAGCTATTTTGAAATATGTTATGCAATGAAGTATGGTTAATATTCAACTCTGATTTTGCATTGTGTCTGCTAAAGAGATCTTGTATTTGGTTCTTTCCGTTTGGCAAAAAACTTAAATCATTGCTACCTGGAAGTATATACCGGTCGTGGAATCTAGCATCATGTAAATTATGATTGAAAAAATTACAAGGCATTACCCACCCATCAGCATTTATTAATACTTTGCCTTCATCTTTTTTGTTGTAATCATTATTTGCGTTGTGTTCGTTTAGTGCATCACACTGGATGCGTGTATTGTTGAAATATTCTGATATATTGGTTTCTTGTTTGAGTTTAGGCAACGCCGCTAAACTTTTATTGTGGTATTCTTCATTGAGTGGAACCTCCAGTATACCTACTTGTTCACCTAATCTATTTTCTATAGGCCATCCATCCATTTCTTCCATTGTGCAATGGTTTAAAAACCGCCCAGTAGACCTTGTTTTGAATTCGCTGAAACCTATTATGGAAGATAACAACCGTGCTTCATCGACTTGGTGTTCGTTGTGTTTATACACTATAAAGTTCCAATTTGCTTTACCCCCATTATTAATAAATGTTTGGGCATTGTCTATGATTGTATTAAAATCGGTATTTCTACGGTATATATGGTTAGTATCAGCTAATCCATCAATATTAAAGTCAATGTGACCATAATCACCTATTATACCTGCCATTTTTTTCCAATATGATGCGTTGTGGACACTGCCATTGGTGTGTATAAACAACCATAGTGTTGGGTTTTTTCTTCTAAAGGCTGCTAAAATAGCTAAGAAGTCGGGATGAACAATGGGATCGCCATAACTACCGCAAAAAAATATTCGTTTGGTAGATTCACATATTTCTTTAGTAAATGCAGTTTCAATTGCGTATTGTGATAAGTGTGATACATCTAAATATGGGTTCACATTACCCCCGTTAATATTTCTAGGGCACTGTGGACAACTAGCATTGCACCCTGATGTAATTTCTAATTGGTATTCGGTGATATTTGCTAGTTTAAATGGCATCATATTGCTCCCCGTCGTTGAATGTAGTAAACCCATCTTCTTTCGTAACAGTTAATACATTATTTACTCTGCTAGCTAGTTCATCTTTATGACTAATTAACCATAAACTCTTTTGTCGTTCATGTGCCATTCCTTTGAGAATAGATAAGCTGTTCTCAACACCGATTGCATCCATCCCAGAATCTATGACTTCATCAATGAAAATAGCATTAATTGGTGTGTATAAACTCTCCCATACATCACGAAATGACCAACTTAATGATAATATAACTCGATTACGCTCGCCTCGTGATAGATTATCAAAATCTAAATCCTGCCCCATTTCTGTGATTTCAACAGATAAATCATTAATGAACTTGACTTCCTGATGTAACCCAATTTTAGCCGTATAAAATGATAACCTAGTATTCAGATATCCTAAATTTTGTTCAATGATGGATTTACGAATAAAACTATCCTTATTGGTAAGTAATTTTAACAAGAAATCCTGATGATCTAGTAATATCGCTGTTTCATTGATGATATCGTAATTAATTGTTTGTATTAGATTAGTCTCCATGTCCTTGACTTGAATGGTATATGGATTAGGCTCTTTTTCTTCGTCTGCTAACTTGACCTGTAAATTACCAAGTAAATTTTTATGTTCTAGTGCTTGCTTTAATGTATCATATAATGTTATTGGTTTAGTTTTACCAATCCCCATTACAGGTTTGCTTATTTTCGGTTTTGTTAGTGTTGGAATATCAACACCTAATGCAGTTAGTGTCGGTTTAGTGAGTTCACTAGTTAATTCAGGTAAAATAGGTTCATTCGGTCTAATAACTTCATTTGTGCTAGTGATAGTGGTTTCTAACTCCGATATGGCATCAGAGAGAGTATCCATTTTATCCTCTATGACACTTAACTCATCTGATAACTTTTTCAGTAAGTCGGTGTGGTTGTGATCATCAACATCTTGCTTGCATAATGGACATTTATTACCTTGGGTAATTGTAATGTTATTAGACACCTCACTTTTTTGTTGATTTAATACTTCGAGGTCATTATGTTTATCGTTGTACACAGTTAACATACTTTCATATGACTCAAACTCTTGTAGCTGATCAGTGTAGGTGGATTGTAATGCTGTAACCATTAGCTGATGTGCATCTGCTTCATCACGAGATAATGTGTTGTAGTTCCCCAACTCATCATTGTATTGCTTCTGATGTAAATCTTTTACATTGTTGTACTCAGCTAAATCGGTGATGTATTGCTTTTGAAGTTGATCAGTTAGTTGGTTATATTCCTCCAATTCAACACTAAGTATATGTTTCAATTCATCTTGTTCAATGTTCCATTCATCTACTAGCCCATGATTATTGATCTCGCCGTCAATATCTATTGATTGCAAATCCTTTATATCATTGGATAAACTAGCAATGGTATCAATATGAGATGTATCCCATTCAGTTTCGCTTATCTTTATGCTTGTGATTTGTTCTTGTATCTTTGCATTGGTGTTACTGATAGTTGCAATGATAATATCTTCTTCTTTGATGATATCTTTTGATTCCTTGATTTCATCTCTCAGCATTAGTGCTTTCTCTGATAAAAGAGTGATCCCCATCAGTTCTTCGATAATTTCACGTTGGTCTTTCACGCTAAGATTTAAGAATGGCACAGTGTATGTATTGAGTGCTACTATATGTTTAAACATTGCATGGCTTAACCCTAATACAGAGGTAATTAACATCTGTGTCTCTCTGCTATCACCTTGTGCGTCATCATCCATGTGTTCTTCATCATTAATAAAGAATCGAAGCACATTCGGTTTTCTTCCTCGCTCTATCCTGTAGGCTTTATTGTCTTTCGTAAAATCAATACTAACCAACATATTTTTTACATTTGTTTTATTTATTAGGTTGGGTTTTTTGATATTGGTCAATGCACCACCGTATAATGCATAGCTTAATGCATTAATGAGAGATGTTTTTCCAACACCATTTCTTGACCCATTGCTACCTAGATCTAGGTTCTCACCGAGTACTAATGTTAAATCGGTACG
>Ga0233435_1000920_pt1 | contig 31222 bp, 25 predicted proteins | sample SI_122_August201_3_FD_182735 | JGI IMG/M metagenome (GOLD analysis project Ga0233435, IMG submission 182735) | Seawater microbial communities from Saanich Inlet, British Columbia, Canada - SI_122_August2016_135_MG | ecosystem: Environmental > Aquatic > Marine > Inlet | place: Canada: British...
CAGGACTTTAATAATCTGACTCTCTGTATAACGACTCTTCTTCATTATCATTCTCCTTTTTGCTTCGCATTATGCCGGAGAACTCTAATTTACAATGGTCCTATTTTAAGGGAGGGTTACAAAACCAAACTCAGTATGACAAAAGGGGCAGGGTGACAAAGGGCCTCAGCATGACAAAAGGGCTCAGCATGACAACATTGGCCCTACGCCTGGTAGAAAAAATGGGGTGAGCGACGGGATTCGAACCCGCGACCGCTCGGACCACAACCGAGAGCTCTACCAACTGAGCTACGCCCACCATAATATCTATAGTATCAAACAAAAATATGAAGGGCAGATTTTAATCTATCCCTAAGCCTTTGTAAAGAAAATGCTAGCTATCAGGCTGCTGAAAAACTCTTTCGCGTGTCATTCTTGAGCGAAGCGAAGAATCCCGCCTCTTGTATTATAAGGAACGATCCTTCGTCGCCGGAGCCTGCCCTGAGCCCAAAAACGAGATCCTTCGCTTTACCCGTTCCGGGCATGAGAGCAATGGTTAAATATCACACCTCAAGGATGACAGCGGGCGAAGGGGCACCTTGAGGATGACCGTTTTGGGAGTTTTTCAGCACTCTGTTATTTGATGACTCGAAGGTGGTTGCGGTCGCGTTTGCCCCCGGTTTGAGGTCCGCTGGAAGGTTTGCCGCTGGATTTCATCGATTTCAGCTGGGGTTTTTCTGCTGGGGTTTCCGTAGCCTGCTCAGCCAGGTTCACATCTTCTGGAATGCTTTCTTCCCATACCTGGCCGTTTTTCATATTGGGGTCGTAAATCGCCCATACTGCTTCAAAGGGGAGGATGCATTTATGGGGCCTGCCGTTGAAGGCCAATGTTGCAAAAATTCCCTCTTCTGTTATCTCAATCGGGCGCCTGAAATTAAGGTTGAATACCAGATTCAAGGATGAATTGTTTTTATGGCTCGCTGGAACATCGACTTCCGGATGCCTCGAGTCCAGACAAACCATGGCATCGTCTATTTCCAAAAGGTATAAAAGAAAATCATATTTCTTTTTATTCAAGCTATCCATCTGATTAATTTAACATAAATGGGGGAGGGGTTAAAGGGGCGGACGGTGAACATACCCCTTCATGCCCCGAAGGGGTAATAAGGGGGATTGAGGGGGTTGCCGTTATTTTTGTGATTTATCTACCCGTGCTCACTGGGTTCGGCGGCTCGCCGGCAACGCCTTGTGGTTGCCGGTAAAGAGGGGAAATGCTACCATGCGCTTCGTTTCCATTAAAGATATTGAATTAAAACAGTTATTCAGGGGGCCGATATGGCAGTTAAGGGATTGAGATGGCTGGGCGCGGGGCTGGTCATCAGCATTTTAGCATTGGGTGGAGTTTGTAGCGCGGAAGGTTCTAAAACCGTTGAGGTGTGGAAGAAGCTTTTTACGGTTGTTAATGGAGATGGAATAGATTCAAACACTACCTTTCTCATTACCCGTGATGGAGTCGTTGTTGTGGATACCCGTGTCACCCCGATGGAGGCAGACAAGGTGCTGAAAGAAATCCGCAAACAAACGGATCTCCCTATCCTTTACACGATCAACACGCATTATCATGGGGACCACACTTTTGGTAACCAGGTATTTAAAGATAGCGGAGCCATTATTGCCCATGAAAATGTTCGTAAGACCTTATACGGTCCCACCGGCAAGGCGCATCTGGATTTTTTTAAGACCATGGATATCCCTGGAATGGATGAAACGGTTATTACCCTGCCCAATATAGTCTTTAAGGATAGAATGGAAATTTTTGTCGGCGGGTATAATCTACGGTTGATCCATGCGCGTGGGCATACGGATGGGGACTTGTTCATCTATATTCAGGAGTTGAAAACCCTTATTACCGGTGACCTGGTTTTCAACAAAAAAATTCCTTACATGGGGGATGCTTATGTGGAGGAATGGATTGCTTCTTTGAATTATCTGGGTGATTTCGATGCGGAAATATATATTCCGGGCCACGGTGCGCCGGGGGGCAAGCCGGTATTTTTAGCGATGAGGAATTACCTGCTCAGCCTTAAAGGAATGGTTCTCGCGCAGTTGGAAGAAGGCAAATCCCTCAAGGAAACTCAGGACGTGGTGAGACCGGCTTTAACGGAAAAATATAAAACCTGGAAAAACCTGAAGTGGCTGGACGCGAATATTGAGCGTGCGTACTTGGAATACAGTTCAAAGCGCTAGGCGTGGGGCCAGTACCACACGTGCCCCGTAGGGGTAAACCGGCGGTAGTTTTATTTGGCAAACTCGATACCGCTGGGTATTACCTTAACCACCCTAGCCACCCTTGATCAGGGGGGGGATTGCTCTCCCCTTCTCTGTGTAATATTTCTAAGGTGTTTGCTGAATCCCAGCATAAAGAGGGTTGCCCCGAACATTTCAGATCCTTCCTCAATGCCGATCAACAGGCGACCGTAGTCCAATCCCATTGGGTCCACAATGCTTTTCGCCAGTCCCTCAAGCAGGATGACCGAGACCCAGAAAGTCAAGGCCACAAACATTGTGATAAGGATTCCCCATGAGTAGCGGAATTTTTTCAAAAAGAAGCGGCTGAGAAAAATGACCACAGCTAAAATGAGTGGGGCATAGAACCACAACCATTCGTGGATGAAGTGAAAGACCGTTGCCTCGGGGAATTCCCTCCGGGTCAATCGGATAAAATTTTCGTGGATGCCGACACAATCATCCAGACCGATATAAAAATAAACGCCGGCGACCATGTACCAGGGTAGTTTGTTTTTCCAACTGGCTTCCTTTCCGCAATCGGCCCAGGCCGTTATCATCACAAGCAGGCCGAGAATATAGAGCTGGATGGCAGAAAAATGGGTGCCGTAACCCTGTTCGGCGTTCAAATTCCAGTGAAAGTTCTCAGGGTCGATGAACCACATCACTTGTAGCGCGCATTCCACAGCGATCAAAGAAGCAAAAAAGTAAAATCGATGAGGAGTGCCGGTGGACAGCTTGCTCAAGGTTCCCAGATGGCGTTCGCGAAACGGGGTATTCAGCATTCCTCGTACGGCAAGCATTATCAGAAGCAGGGCCAATGGATTGTTCAGTCTTCTCCCCGGAAGAGGAAAAGGGAATGAAACTCCAAACTGGCTACTCAAAAAAATTACCAGAAGGACAGCGAGGTCCACCCAGATAATAACTTGTACCAGCTTGTCCAGTTTATGTTTTGTCGATTCAGTGAGTGGCAAGAAAATGTCCGGTTAAAAGAGTCAGGGTTTGCCTATGAGTTGATACGGTTTGAAAGCCGCATTCATTTCATGAATAATTTTCTGCTCAGGAAATCTTTTCAGCCAGGCCTGACTGTGCGCTTTTTTTATAAGCAGTAAAGCGTCCGGGTGCTGTGAAATTTCCTGTGGTGCAGTTCCATCGAATACTTCTTTCACTGGCAAGTCCAGATAGTAACGCAAATCTTCACGGGCTTTGCCGTAATTAAGCAGAGGCCGGTTTCCGGCAAACTGTTTTATTTTTTGGGCGAAAGGCCGAAACGAAGTATGTTCGTTAACGATTCTGGCCGCCGGACCGTGAATCCCCAAAAACAGGAGAAAAGCCCAACCCGCTATCAGCCCGGTCATTTGTACTCCTGAACATTTACGCAGGGCTTCCCGAAGGTATTGCGAAAAAATTAACATACCCCATGCCCCCATAGCAAGGAGAAGGCCCGAGGGCCGGTGTTTGTCATAAAGCAGTTGTGCCATCCAGCGGTCCCGGGAATTTAGAAAAGCCGAGAAGGAATCGAAATCCAGGTTGGGAAGCAGGGCAGTAAGAATCAAAACCAGCGCTAAAACCGTCATCATACCCATTATGATCCATGTGGGGAAAGACATGCCTCTGTTGATGGCAGAATTTCCGGAACCAAACCGCGAAAAAAATACGGCCAGGATGATTGCCCCCATGGGATAGAGAGGAAGAAGGTAGTCACCCCTTTTCCCCGGGAAAAGTGAAAGAAAAATAAATAATGTCGCCAGGGCGATGGCGCAGAATTTCCAGGGTGTATCCCGGTGTTTCATTCCATGCCAGATTGCGAACGGCAGGAACAGACTCCAGGGAGCCATGCCGCCAAGAATTTGCGGAATATAATAAAAAAACGGTTTGCGATGAATTTGTATGGCCTCGCTTCCCGATATCCGGCCCAGGGTCTCCTGATAGATCATGGTAGAAAATTCTTTTCCGCCATCAAGCATTCCAAATGCCAGCCAGAGTCCTGCCATCCCGAGTGGTAGCCAGAAGAGGTGTGCCCAGGGAACAGAGTAGGTTTTAAAAGTCCGGCTGAAAATAAATATCGCCAGCAGGGGAAACAGCCACCCTAACGGTCCTTTGGTCAGCACAGCCAGGCCCACTGCTATGCCAGCCAGCCATTTAAGCCAATTGCCTTGTTTTTCATCGCGTGTCAGTTCCCATAACGCGACAAAGGCGAGAGTGATGAAAAAAGTGAAAAGCATATCGATGCGGGCATGGCTCCCAAGATAAGCAAATCGCCAGCAGGTTGTGATGATCAATCCTGCAAGACAGCCGATAACCGGAGAAAACTGGCGCATGCCGAGCAAGGTGGTGAGGAACACGGTTCCTATACCGGCTAAAACCGAAGGAATTCTCAGCGAGATTTCGTCCACCTCGCCCAGAAGTTTTGATGATAAAAGCCCGGACCAGTAAAACAGTGGCGGTTTGGTACGTAGTTGCTCCGGAGTGATTTGGGGAATCCAGATGTTTCCGCCACGTATCATGTTGACAACGGGCACTCCTTCACGCGCTTCTCTTTTGGACAGGTCGGAATGGAAAATGGACCAGGAAAAAAGAAACGCCGCCAACAGGACGGGGCCCATCAAAAGGTATGGGTCTAATTTTCTATCATCAAGATTGCGGGAAAGCATAAGGGTAGAAATATGCGGTGCGGGTAATTGCGGAGAGCCTCCGCCAGCAACCGTGCTCTCGGCTTAAAAGTTCTTGCCCAGTTTACCCCTTCGGGGCATGAGAATAATGATGGGTTTATCACAGCCACCGGCGGTTCGCCGGGGCTAGTGGGCGGAGAACCTCCGCTGGTAATTGGCCTGGCGTTTAACAGTGCGCCAAAGGATTTATTTCGGCCAAACGGGTTATTGCCCGCTGGCCCCACGCCTAGTGGAGCAGGCCTTTCTTTTTCCAATAATCCCGAAGCGAGGTATTTGCGTCCAGACAGGTATCCAGATACGTGTGATTCGAGGGAATCATCGGCATGACATGGCCGTGGCTCTTGTCGTTGTAAGGATACTTCACATCCAGGACATAAGGACCCTTGTGCTTAAGCATACGCTTCAAGGCCGGTACAATATCTTTCGGATCGGAAATGCTCTCTGACTTGATTCCAAAAGCGTGCGCCACTTCGGCAAAGTTGGCATCGCCGATGAAAGTGTGGCCGCGAATGGATTTATAAAAACGGTCTTCCCATTGAGCTACCATTCCTAGATGGGCGTTGTTAAGAATAATATTTTTAACCGGAATATTTTCTATTTTAAGCGTTTGCAGTTCTTGAATGTTCATCAGAAAACTGCCATCGCCCTCTATGTTGATAACCTGCCGATTGGGAAACGCAACCTGGGCTCCCATAGCGGCGGGCAGTCCATACCCCATTGCTCCTAAGCCGGATGAACATAACCAGTTATTGGGTTCGTCAAAATCCAGAAACTGAGCCGCCCACATCTGGTGCTGGCCGACACCTACGGAAAAAATAGCGTCATCATCCGAAAGTTTGTTGACTTCGCTGATTACAGACTGCGGAACGATTTCTCCCTTTTTAAGTTTGAATTCCAGGGGGAATTCCTTTTTCCAGTCATTCAGTTGTTTTACCCACGGTTTGATATCTTTTTTGGGCTCCGCATAGCCGTGGATAATTTTCAACGCCTGCTTGACATCGCCCTGTATGGGAATATCTACCAGAATATTTTTGTTGATCTCCGTTGGGTCGATATCAATATGGATGATCTGCGCATCTTTACAGAATTCTGCCAGTTTACCGGTTACCCGGTCATCAAAACGTACTCCTGCGGCGATAACCAGATCCGCATGGTTGATAGCAATATTGGCGTAAACCGCCCCATGCATTCCCAGCATGCGCAAAGAAAGCGGATCGTTGGAAGGGAACGCTCCCAAACCCATTGCCGTAGTGGTGACGGGGATGCCGGTTTTTTTCACCAGGGCTCGCAGTTCTTGTGAAGCCCCACTGCTCACGATGCCGCCTCCCGCATAAATTATGGGACGCTTTGCGGTTTGGATAGCATGAGCCGCTTTTTTGCATTGCAGTACCGAGGGTTTTAAATTTGGCCGATAGCTGGGGCAATCGAATGTAACGTTAAAATCAGCAATTCCTTCCTGCTGTTGAATATTTTTAGGAATATCCACAAGAACCGGTCCGGGTCTGCCGGTCCGTGCAATATGGAACGCATTATGAATGACCTCCGGAATTTCCGCGACGTTCTGGATCATATAGCTATGCTTGACCAGCGGGAAGGTGGCCCCCATGATATCTGTTTCCTGGAACGCGTCACTGCCTAACAATGTACTGGCGACCTGACCGGTGATGGCGACAATGGGAATGGAGTCCATCTTCGCATCAATAATTCCGGTAATCAGGTTGGTGGCTCCGGGACCCGATGTTGCCATGCAGACCCCAACTTCCCCGGTAGCACGAGCGTAGCCGCCTGCTGCGAAGGCACCGCCCTGCTCGTGGCGAGGCAGGACCATACGGATTTTTGGAGCCAGGGTCAAACCCTGATGAATTTCCATGGAAGTTCCACCCGGATAGCCAAATATAACCTTGACCCCTTCGTTCCCCAGGGCTTTAACGATGACATCCCGACCCTTCATGGGATTGCCTAAGGATTTCGGAGATTTCTTGATGGAAACCAGTTTCTTTTGTGCGCTCTTTTTAGTAGCCATGATGAAAAAAACCTTAGCTGAAATGACCCTTGAAGTCAAATTCAATTGGTCCTCAAGCTCTTTTTAGTCAGGGTTTTATGGGGAATAGGGGACTTATTTCAAGAAGTCGTGGACCCACCCAGGGCTTTCAGGATGATCCCCTCACGCAGGCTGTATTCGCTGACCAGCAGGGGGTCGCATTCAAACATCTGCATCGTTTCTAAAACGATTGCGGTTCCCGCTATGATCAAATCTTCCCGACCCCGCTCAAGAGGTTTTAAAGCCAAGCGTTCGTTGAGGGACTTTCCTTTGAGGTCGTGGATCAGGGTGTCGATATCCTGTCTGGATAATAAAGCACCATGAATTTTTTCGGGATCATAAGGGTAAATATTTTCTTTCAAGGCGGCGAGTGTCGTGACGGTTCCCGCTGTACCGATCAACACCTGTGGCATAAAGGCCGAGAGTTCTTCCTTGATCGCTTGCAATTCGTTTCTTAAGTGGGTGGTCAGGTTTGCGTACTCCGCATTATCTACCGGATGCTGGTGAATAAATTTTTCTGTCAACCGCACGACCCCTAAAGGACTACTGCAAAAGCCTGCGATATTTTTTCCTTCAGAGAGAATGAACTCGGTACTGCCGCCTCCGATATCGAGAGTGAGGCTCTTGCGGTTTTCATGTGGTATTTTCCAAAAAACTCCCTCCAGAGTGAGGCGAGCTTCTTCTTCCCAGGGAATGATTTCAATTTCGATGCCTGTCTTTTCCAGGGCGAGACGTACAAACTCTTTGCCGTTGGAGGCTTCACGCACGGCACTGGTCGCCACAGCGAATAAGGGAGGGTTGCCATGATCCATGCAATCCTGACGAAATCCCGACAAAGCGGAGAGAGTCTCGGAGATTCGAGACTGCATAAGTTTCCCGTGGGTGTCCATTCCTTCACCGAGACGGGTGATCACCCTTCTGGAGGTCAGAAGCTGGAAACCCCCGTCCCCGTCAGATTTCAGGATCAGAAGGCGAACCGTGTTGGAACCAATATCGATGGAAGCGATTTTTTTCATTTGATTTCAGGATAGCTTTAATATCACGTGCGCTTGAGTATTCAGTCCGCTTTGCGGGCGATGCCCCTCCGGGGCAGGAAGGCTAAGGAAGAATATAACGTGCACACTGGCCCCACGCCTAGTGGTCATTACTAAATTGGAAAAGCTTTTTCACTGTCCAAGGTAAGCAGTAAATAAAATCCAAGAGCCGTGAACAGCAGGTTGGGACCCCATGCGGCCAGAATCGGATCAAAGGTTCCCCCGCGGCCCAGGGATATGCTGACGGCGTATAGGAATGAGAAAACAAAACCCATTGCCAGATTCACCCCCACGCAAAACAGGAGGCCCCCATGCCTGCTGGATCTCAATGATAAGGGAATCGCCAGCAAGGCTAAAACAATGCTGATGAAAGGATAGGACAGGTTGCGGTGCAATTCGATCCATTTTTTGGTGGTGTCTTTGCCTTCCCGTGCATGAACCTGAATGGTGGCATACATTTCCCGCAGGCTCATTTCTTCTGGCCGTTTTCTAACTTTGGCAAAATCCTTCGGGGTTTCGGAAGCCGGGAACGAACGGTTCTCAAAGTATTCTGTTGATACCAACCCTTCCTGGTTAAATTTGCGAACATAGCCATTAATGAAATTCCATTTGTCTCCTGACCAGACTGCGGACTGGGCATCGATTCTCCTCCTGATTCCGAAGCCATCATCCGGGATCAAGATGATGACCCCCCGCAGGCCGGAACTATTCGGATCAAAGGAATCAACGCTCCAAATGGAATGGTCTTTCGCTTTGAGCCAGAGGTCCTTCTGGGGGATTTTCCCGTAGGTCGCCTTGTTTCGAACCTTGCCAAAAAAAATATAATTCATTTTCTGGTTGGTGGTTGGGGAAACAAACTCGCTACAAGCTAACACTAAGAGAGCAATAAAAATCGCTGCACCGATGATCGGAAACGTAATGCCTGTAACACTGATGCCACAGGCTTTCATGGCGGTGAACTCGTTTTGTCTTGCCAACGACGCGAGAGTGATGACGGTAGCCAAAAGCACGGCCTGGGGTGCCATGTAATTCGCAACGAAAGGGATTTTGTAAACATAATAAGAGGCGAGATCAATGAGCGGAGCGTTCTTTGCCATGAACTCATCCACACGCTCGAAAAAGTCAACAATCAAAAAAATTCCGATCAAACCCGTTGCGGTAAGCAGATAGATTTTCAAGAACAGGAACAGCACATATTTTTTTAAAATCATCATGGTTGGTTAGTCCCTGTGCTGAGCCCGGGAATCGCCTGCTTTAAAACTTGGCCGAGCGGTTCCAGATCGGGTCGGGAATGGAGCGTATCCTGGATGTATTGCAAAGTGGGCTCAATGTATTCAATATACCGCTCATTCTTATGCTCCACGTGTTGAAACGCAAAGGTGCCGATTGCCTTCAGATTCCTCTGGATCGACATGTAGTCGAAAATTTTCAGGAAAGAAGAGTGAGTGAGTTGCCGGCCCTCCTCCTGTTCCATACGCTGAAGGTAATAACTCAGTAATTCATTACGGGTTTCTTCCTCCAGGACAACATACGAATCTTTCAAAAGGGAGACGAGATCATATTGGCGTGGACCCATTCTGGCATCCTGGAAGTCAATAAGCATCAGGTCTTTTTCACGGAGCATCAGGTTTCGTGAGTGAAAATCCCGGTGGACGAAAACCCTTTCTTCTTTAGCCAGAGTTTCACAGAGCCCAAGCAGGGCGGTGCGGATTTTCGAATCTTCATCCTGATTCAGTTTCCGGTTCAGGAAGCCCGTGATGTAGTGTTTTATCATGAAGTCCATTTCCCACATTAATTTTTCGACATCGAACTTCAGGGAATAGGCCGGGCAATAAGAGCGCATGTTTTTTGTGACGCGGGTCTGCATGACCACAATAAGTTCTATGGCCTTCTGGTACCAGGTGATAATGCTATCGGGAGAACTTTGGGCTAAGTCTGCTAAATGTGTGTCGCCCCCATCCTCAAGAAAAAGCAGTCCCCGCTCGGCATCGTAGTGCAAAATTTCAGGAACCGGGATATCCAGATGGTACAGAAATTTCTGCATGCGGTTGAAGTCCGGTTCTTTTTCAAGACTCGGTTCCTTCAGTTGCATGACGATGATCGAAGATTTTTCTTCTGTGGAACGGCGGAAATAGTGAACCCGGAAATAGCTTCGGTCCGACGCATCTCCTTTCAAGGTGACAATCTCAAAGCGGGATATGGGTTCCTTGACCAGGGGTCCCAGCCAGGACTTTAAATAGTCTCCGTCAAACCGCCCTTGTGGGGAGGGAGGTTTTTCATCCGATTTTGTGTTGAAAACGGTCATTTAAAAAAAACCTATTTCTTTTGCCAAACATCTAATGTAGCATTCTGGGTTTTATTCCCCGTGGCTTGCCACGTTTTTTTAATAATAACGGAGATTTACTGATGCCGAAACCAAGTTATCATATTTTTGTGTGTACCAACAGCCGACCACCGGGACACCCTCGGGGTTCCTGTGGAGAAGCGGGCTCTAACGCCATTTTTGAAAAGCTGGCCATGGGGGTTGAGCAAAAAGGGCTGTTGGGGAAATGCATGGTTGCGAATACCGGATGCCTTGGCCCTTGCGGTGTCGGCCCTGTCGTCGTTGTTTACCCGGATGGTGTCTGGTACCAGAAGGTCCAACCGGAAGATGTGGATGAAATTCTTGACCAGCACATTGGCCAGGGTAACAAGGTCGATCGCCTGGAAGTCCCGGATGAACTCTGGGGCTAACCAGCGTGACGCTGGACCCAGTGAGCAATAGCTTGTATCGGCTAGCAACAGTTCACCTCGGCTTAAAAAGTAATTGCTATATTTCCTCCCACGTTAGTGGGCGGCCCGATCCCTCTTCCCGTTTCAGGGGAGAGGGTTTTTTATTTTATGCTTTATTTCCTAGCGCCTAATTATATTAACGCGATGGTTGCTCCCGGAGCCAGGCTTGATAAGTAGGCAAGGCTATATCTGTGCCCATCATTTTCTTTTTAGGCAGAAGTTGCGCATCGGAGCAGTTGGAAAAGTTGCTGTCACGCTTTGTTTTTAACCAGTCATTTAAAACCTGGTCCGCCAGTATTTCCCCTACGATTTTGTTCCCGTCTTTTGTCCAGTGGGTATCGCTGAAGCTTGAAAAGTACAGTTCTTTGTCGGCATAGCTCGTTAAACAATCAAAAAGATCGATAATCTTTCCCTTAAACTGATGCATTTCAGCTAATGAAGCTATCATGGCTCCGGGCAATTGCGGGTCCAAAGAATCTTCTGGAATCTCTTCAAGCTCCGCGATCAATTCCTGAATCTTTTTTGAATATGCCAGGTTGGACGGAGAATTAAGCATCAATACAAATTTTCCGGAATCAATAGTTTGTTGAGCTAAATCCATCAGAGCCAAAAACCAGCGGTATCCATTCTTAACTCTGTCGATGGTATTTATTCTGTAAGCAAAGGAAGCGCGGCGCATGGCTTTGATGTAAAAAGGCGGAGGCTGTACATCATTTCCCGCAATAAAATAACGGCTATCTATCCAAGGAAACATATTGGCCTTCTGCATCATCTGGGAATCAGATGACAGGAATTCCCGCACTCTGGGCATATGCATGGAGTAATAGGCCTTGGCGTAATCCAGAAACCTGAATGGATACAGGCGTGGTACCCACGAGCCTTTCCCCACAAAGAATTCTCCATTTTTGAAGCGGGCTTCTTCATCCTTGGAATAGGGTAGCCATTCCATATCCAATAAATCGTTCCCAGTATAAAAATTAAAAATGACTCCATCAAAATCCAGTCTTGAAGACCAGAAATTAAACTGGGCCAGGTATTCAGGAAATGAGATGCCGGGGATTCCTAAATTGATCACTTCAAAATCAGGACCATCCTCGGTTTGATTTAATAAGGTTTCAAGAACATCGCTGTAGGTATGGGGTGCGGGTACCGCCGCATAGGCAAATGAATCTCCGATACTTAATATCCTGATTGTATTGGGATCTTTGGTAGGCGAAACCGTTTTTTCCTTAAAACCCAGGGAAGCCAAATCGAAAGTATTATTTTCTGAAACCTGAATATCTTTGGATGAACTCAGGAGGAAGGCGTTTTCGTATTTAATAAATATCCAGTCGAAAAGAAACAGTGAAACAAGAACACTTATTATGCAAAGACTCGCATTTATGAGGAAATTGAAACGTGCGTGACTCCGACGTGGCATAAATTTATATTCCTTTTAGGGTCATGACTAGAATAAAGGCTTATTTTTAAGCATTTTGGTCAGGAGTTTGTGGCAGTCCCGAACTTGTTGATTGAACCTAAACTCACATTCTTCAAGATGCAAATAAAAAGTAGTTTTGCTCATACCGGGAAACCTGAGGGGCTGAGTTTTGGAGAGATCCCAAAACCCTTTAATGCCATTACCTTGCGCTGACCGATAAGATAAGATTTTTGTTTACATGACTATTATATTTTGATATTTCTGGAAATATGAAATTATTGACCGCAGTATCATCCTTATCTGCTCTCGCGCAGGAAAGTCGCTTGCAGGTTTTCCGTTTATTAATTCAGGCGGGCAAAAATGGCGTACCCGCAGGAGTAATCGGAGAAAAGTTAGGTCTTCCTCTATCAACCCTTTCTTTTCATCTCAGCCAGTTGAAACAGGCCGGTTTGGTGGCTTGCCGCAGAGAAGGCAGAACATTGTTTTATTCTGCTAACTATAAAGCCATAAATGCCTTGATGGCTTTCCTCGTCGAAAACTGTTGTCAGGGTCAACCGGATAACAGCACTATTCCTGCTGAATGTGTTCCCGAAGTTAAGGGCAAGCAGAAATGAGGCCAGTAAATAAAAAACTCCAGGTGGATACACTAGGGATTTTTGAACGCTATTTAACGTTATGGGTGTTTCTATGCATTCTTTCGGGAATTACATTGGGTCATTTTTTCCCTCAGCCGTTTCAGGTCATCGGGAAGGCCGAGGTTTTCAAAGTCAACATTCCCGTGGCGACCCTCATTTGGGTCATGATCATTCCCATGCTACTCAAGGTGGATTTTAAAGCTCTGAACGAGGTCCGCAAGCACTGGAAGGGAATGGCTGTTACAGTTTTTATTAACTGGGCGATCAAACCTTTTTCGATGGCGATTCTGGGGTGGGTGTTTGTGGCGAACCTGTTTTCTGCGTATTTACCTGCCGAGCAAATCGATTCTTATCTTGCCGGTCTCATTATTCTAGCCGCCGCTCCCTGTACGGCGATGGTATTTGTCTGGAGCAACCTTGCTGATGGCGACCCCAATTTCACCTTAAGCCAGGTGGCTCTCAATGACGCGATTATGATAGTTGCTTTTGCTCCTATTGTGGGTTTGTTATTGGGGCTTTCTTCCATCACGGTTCCCTGGAAGACTTTGCTTTTATCTGTTGCTCTTTACATTATGATACCCGTCCTAGTGGCTCAACTTTGGCGGACTTGGTTAATGAAAAATGATGGCGAAGAGGCACTGCAAAAAACCCTGAAAACCCTCCACCCGTTTTCTCTTTTGGCTCTTCTCGCTACTCTGGTTCTATTGTTTGGTTTTCAGGGAGATCAAATCATCCGGCAACCAATGATAATCGTGCTTCTTGCGATTCCAATATTGATCCAGGTTTATTTTAATTCTGGCTTGGCCTATCTATTAAACCGGAAACTGGGAGTTGCTCATTGTGTGGCCGCGCCTTCTGCCCTTATTGGGGCAAGCAACTTTTTTGAACTGGCTGTGGCAACGGCCATCAGTCTTTTTGGGTTTGAGTCCGGAGCGGCATTAGCCACTGTTGTGGGAGTGTTGGTAGAAGTCCCGGTCATGCTGTCCGTAGTCCGAATCGCAAACAAAACACGCAGCTGGTATGAGGGCTAGCCGCAGGGATGACTGGGCAAAGGCTTGGGTTGAGCCGAGAGAACTCTTTGCTCGCCTAATCAAACTATTACTCACTGGGTCGCGCGTTATGTTCATCATTTGCCTTTACCCTTTCAGGGCATGAAGGTTAACGAAGAGAGATATCACACGTGCCCTAAGGGGTAGCACGCTGGTGGCGGGCGAGTTTTTCCATTGTGCCCCAGAGTTCTTTTCTTCCCGTGTGGTTTTTGCTGGAATAAACAATAAGGTCCAGGGCATTTTCCCCCATGAATGCGGCCTTGATTATTTTTGTCTGCTTTTGGCGTTCTGAGGCGGAAAGTTTGTCAGCCTTGGTGACCACCAGAATATATTTTCTACCCAGTTCTTCCAGCCATTCTTTCAGGATCAAATCCAACTCGGTGGGTTTTCTTCGGATATCAACGATGAATACGACGGCGATGAGAGGGTCGCGCTGGCTCAGATATTCTTCCAGCATTTTTTTCCACTTCTTCTGCATGGCCGGGGTGACTCGGGCGAATCCGTAACCGGGAAGATCAGCAAACATCATCGCGTCATTGATCTGGAAAAAATTAATTTCACGGGTTTTTCCAGGAGTGGAACTGATGCGCACCAGTTTTTTTCGGTTGAGCAAGGATTTGATGAGGGAGGACTTGCCCACGTTGGAACGGCCTGCAAAGGCAAACTCAGGAAGCGTTCCTTGCGGATATTGTTTGGCCGAAACAGCTCCGACCAAAAACTCTGTGGATATAATTTTCATAGTCCAAATCCATTAATGTCCAGCTCCCTATGATCGTAGACAGCAATACTGAAAAATTTCATGGCCCGAATTTGTTGATGACCAGTCCGGACAAAAGTTTGGGATAAAAGAAGGTCGCCTTTTGCGGCAGACGGATACCTTTCTCCGCCAGCCGACGAACCTGATCTATGAGCGTGGGATTCATGAAGAAGGCTACATCATATTCGCCGCTGTCTACCATTCCCATTCCTTCTTCAGAGTTCACCTTGTAGGAAACATATTGTTGCCCGGACTTTTCCCGGGTGTCGATCTTCAGGACATGCCGAAAAAGGATGGCGTGCAGTTGCATGACGTCGAGAATCTGCATATCCTCGGGCTCGCTTTGATCCAGAAGAGGCAGAACGTTTTTGGGGTCCTTGACTTTTAAAATGAAGGTGTGATCTTTTCCCATATACGCGCAGAAGGTGATTTGTTCCTCCCCCAGTTCTTTCAGTCGGGATTTGACTTCAGCCCCATCCAAGGTGCCGGACCAGGGGGTGATGTCAAAATATTCCCCGGCTTTTTGCAGGAACGATTCCCGGTCAAACGGTTCTGGACTTTTCGCCACCCGATGAATGGGGAAGATCGACATGGAATCTGAATCCATATTGGTCAGGAACATCATAACGTGCGAGCAGTCTTCCACCTTGTTCTGATTCGCCTCCGCGAAAGCCAGCGCAGTTTCATAGCGGTGATGGCCATCGGCGATATATATTTTTTTATCACGAATCTGGTTGGAAATTTCCTGGCAAACGGCGGCATTGTTCAAGCGCCAGATGCGATGTATAACACTGCCGTCATCAATCACAGATATGGGGTCCAGGTTACCATTGTCCTTAAGCAAAGAATCGATATTGCCTTCAGGGTCCGAATACAGCCCGAAAATGGGGCTGAAGTTGGCGTGGCAGGCATTGAGCAGATGGGTGCGATCGGTCTTGGCCTTGGCAAGCGTGAACTCATGCGGAAGGATGTTCCCCTTGCTGAAAGCTTCCGTTTTGACACGGGCGAAAAAACCTGTCCGGCAGAATTTTCCTCCCTCAAACTCGTATTCCTGGCTGTATAAATAAAATCCCGGTTGCGGGTCGCGGACAAGAACTCCTTCTTCCTGCCATTGCCGGAATGTGTTGGCGGCACGGATATAGCGGTTGTCCATCTCAGAGTCGGTGGAAGACTCCTTACCTAAAATCAGGCGCACAACATTATGCGGGTTCTTCTGGTACAGGGATTCCTGAAGAGCAGGAGGAATCACATCATAAGGGGGAGCGGTGACCTCTACGAGAGGATGAGTGGCGGTGTCGTACAGCAGGCCATGGAACGGAATCACTTCAATCATAATAAGAACTCACTTTTTTAGTTTTAAGGAAGAGCTTCCTCGTTATTTAAGAAGATGATTATAGCACCACTAGGCGCTCGGCGAGCCGCCGGTGGCAAATTGCAATAACTTTTACCGGCTAACAACAACTTATCTCGGCTGAAAGAGCCCTTGCCAGTTTACCTCTCTGGGGCATGAAGTTTGTGGGTGGGGATATAACACCCTCCCGCGGGTGTGGGCTAGAGGGCCTCGCACTGGCACAACTCGCGGATGTATTGCACCAGGGAATGGATGGTGTCCTCGTCCAGAGTGTGCCCCCAGGCCGGCATGCAGGGAGCCCGTCCTACCGAAAGTCCGCCGAACTTGATGGCCTCAAACAGTTGTTCATCGGTCCGGGTTTCCAGATAGTCACCTTTGGTGTGGTTGCGCGGTGGAACCGTGAGAAACTTGGCATTGATGCCGTTTCCCTCACCTTCAATGCCATGACACTGGGCACAGTACCACTGATAAGTTTGCCGGGTATTTTCTGTGACTTGCGCCGGCTCGGGTTGTTGCGTTTGCGGTTGGACTCTCTTGACCTCTTGTTGCGTGGGAGGCTTGAGGGCTGCCTGTTCGTTGTCATTTTGTCCGCAGGCAACCATGCCGAGCAAAACGGCTGTTATTGTGGCGAGTAAATTTTTATAATTTCTTTTCATATTTGTCACGGGTGACTCGCCTTTTATTTGCCACCAGCGGCTCGCTGGTCTTTCTTCAGTGTCATGAGAAATTGAGAAAATTGGTGTCGGGTGGCAGAATCCATTTTGTATCGGGGCATACGACTTTTTGATGTATAAACCTCAGGTGTGTTCAGCCAGTTGACGACCCAGTCGGCTTGCAGTCGATTTCCTGCGTTGACCAGAGATGGGCCGGATATGCCTCCACGGACTTTCCCTGCAAGATTCAAACTCTGATGGCATGAGATGCAGGAGAAAGTTCTCTCAAACTGGTATTTGATTTTTGCACGCTTCCCTTTTGATAGAGGCTCTGTTGTAACCGGTTCGAGCGCTGGTCTGGAGACTTTCAAGCCCATCAGGCTATCCGCCAGTGCGTTGGCATCTTTTTCAGCAAAAGAAGGATGTGGGTTTTCGCTAGACCCCTGTAAAAATCCGGTGGCGGTGCTGACTCCAGCCGGCCGGATGACCTCAGGGTTTTGCAGGAATTGCTTGAGCCATTTTGCCTGAAACTTGTTGCCGGCATAATACAGGTCCGGTCCGGAAAAATTTTTTTCGCTATCCCCCAACCGGTGGCAGGAGCCGCAGTCCTTGTCCTGCAAGATCCCGGCATTGGCAAGTGCTGGAGCAAGCAGTAAAAGTCCAGTGAGAACAAAAAATGCCAGAATTTTCACGGCAGGGGTTCCGGTTCGTTGTTTTCGGGTTGCAGTGCTTCGTCGTTTTCAAAAATGTCGTATAAAAACTCAACGATATTATTTTGCTCCCTGGGTTCTTCCTGCAAAGTTTCGGGTTCTTGCGGAGTGGTTTCCTGGGGTTCATCTTGAGTTGGAGAATTATCGACAACAGGGGTTTCTGGTTCTACCTTCATAAACTGGTTTTTTTCTACATCATAATAAAGGTCATCCTGCAATGGCGGCGGCCCCATGATATTTTCCTGGACACGGTGCCGAGTGTCATAAGGGAATTCCTGCCGGGAAAGCAGGCGCGGGAAATTCAATTCACGCAGGTTCAGGAAGCGGTATGCCCGGTAACTGTCTGTTGTTTCCTGCAAAGCCAGAATTTCATCCTCGTTAAGAAAGCGGATTTCGCCAATGGGGAAAGGCGTTTGCAGGGGTTCTCCGTTTTGTGTTACCCCCTGCTTAAGTTGAAATTGAGGGAGTACCTGGTTGTTGAATCGTAATTCATCAAAAAAGGAAGTCGTGTTTTGTATGCTCTGCCGCAAGGGGTCGCCCAGCCCTGCGGACAATTTATTTTGATGGCAGGACTCACAACTGCGGACGGTTTTACGAATTGTATGCGGAGAATAGGTAGTCCAGATCAAGCCTGCTCCTCCGTCCAGAGTTAATGGCGGCTCCGCACGTTTAGTCGGGATCCCCATCGGACTGGTCTGGTCGGTGATGAAATACTGGTAACGAGGTTTTAGTATTGAATATTTGCCGCGATCATTTTTCCCCATTATCAGGTCCGACCACCCGGTCTCTGCAAACACGGACCACCAGAACCCCGGCAAGCGGTCTCCATCTATACTTCCAGGGAGTGATTTTGCGGAGAGCCAGTTGATCATTCCTTGCTGGCCGGTTTCATTGCCTGACAGGGTGTTCGCCAAGTCCGGGTCGGTCAGGTTCCAGTCCTTCCATTTTTGTGGAGCGAACGTCTTTTCGCGAATGAGATGCATTCCCCATTCCCCTGCTGACCACCTGGCATGGCAGGCCGAGCACTCCATCTCATCCATATGTTTTGGAACCTGGTGCGCGATGGACGGTTTAATATTTTTCAGAAGAGGGATGGTGTGTTTATTTCCTGTTACTTTGGAATATAAAATCCATTGGTCTTTCTCCTGCTTGGTATGCATCATGGGAGAGGAGCTTGAATTCAGTAATACGGTATCTCCTGCCCGGATTTTTCTTTTCAGGTTGGGGTTTAAATTGCTTTTCTTTATTAGTTGTTTGGTTCTGGAATCCGATTCAATCAACAGGTACCCTTCGGGTTTTTCCGCGGCTGTTCCGTGGCAGTCGATACAGCGAATTTGAACCGCTGAGCGTAGGCCTTCCGGTTCAGTTTCGGGTTTCATTTCATCGCCAATGTGGCAGTCGATGCAATGCATGCCTTTTTCCCGGTGGATATCGGGAACCAGGAACTCGTGTTCCTTTCCATATAAAACCGGTTTTTCATCGCTGATGGATTTTGGCGTGGAACGGAGCCGGGCAGGTTTGGCAAACAAGCCTTCAAACTCTTCTCCCACACCGTTATTGTTGTGGCAATGTTCGCATTGGACGCTGGGTATGGCGGTGGTGAATTTGTGCAACAGAGGGTAGCCCCGGCGATTGCTTAAGGATTTGCCGGCGAATTTCCGTTCAAACCGATTTTGTTTTTTGTCCTTTTTCTGTAGAGCCTGAATGGCCCGGTCATGCGATAAAGAAATGCCATCATTGGTGTAGATCATGTGGCAAGCCGAGCATCCGGTTGACCGGTAGTCCCCCGGCCTGTGCGGACCGGGTGCGTCCAGATGGCATCTCAGACATTTGGTTTTGAGAAACCCATCCACTGCATGCCCGTCTCCCGGTGGGGGATAAGGTTGCTCCTGTTCCCCGGGATACAGGGAGTGAGGCATTTCATTCGCAGGTTGTGCGCCCCAGCCAAAACGGGTGATGTTGATCATGCGTTTGGCCGTGGCCATCAGCGAGCGTTCGATTTTTTTAACATGGCTGTCGTGACATTTGCCGCAAAATCGGGGCGCGTTTTTCATGGAGGAGGGATTTGCCACCAGCCCTGTATGGGCTTCTGGTAGGGACCGAACCCTGCGGTTTCCACCGTGGCATCGAACGCAGGAAAACCTGTGGTTGGAGCTGATTTCTTCAATGCCCTGATGACAGGTGTAGCATCCGCCCCTTCTCTCCAGATATTTTATTTTACCGTAAACCTTATCGATGGAAAATCCTGACTCACGATAAAACCGTTCAATGAATTTTTCAGAATCGCCATAGTTCTGGAACTGGACTCCATCCAAAGTGGTTCCCGGTTGCAAAACCTTTTCTGTGTTTTCCTGAAAACCCCGAACACGGTAGAAAGGATCGTCAAAATCGGCGGCATCGAAACCCTGTTTGGGAATCGATTCCGGAACGGGAACCATGTTTTTGGATTCCAAAAATGTCGACGCATTATTGCTGACTTCCGATTCTGAAATATTTTCGGATTCAGACTGGGAATCGCCATCGGGTTGAATGAACAGATCCAGCAGTCCCGGCGGGTCGTTTTCCTGCCCTGAGGAAAGCAAAGGGAGGGTCCAAAAGCTCAGAACAAGCAGGGCGAAAATTTTAATCAAACGGTTCATTCTTGTCTCGAGTTTAATATTTTTTCCCGTAATCGACGGTGATCCTGTGTGCGTTCAAACCTGTAACTTTTTTTGATGTCCTGATAAATAGGGTCTTCGTAATTGTCGTGACAGGGTATACAGTTTCCAACTCTTAAAATCCGGTTTATTTCTTGCTGGTTAAATGTTCGGGCTATTGGCTGATGGGTTCCTGCAAGGGAGTCTCCCCGCATGGATACTTTGGCTTGTGGGTCGAACTCAGAGGCCTTCAGTATTATATCTGAACGGTTCAGGGGATCGACAAAATCATTTTTTCCTGTGGAGTTTTTTCCTATCTTGAGGTCGCCTTCCCCCAATCCCAAAGTTTTGCCGGATAAATGGCAACTGGCGCAGGAGCGGGCCTGTGTTTGAATGGAATGCGGGTTCAGCGCATAGGCCAGGTTCGACCCTGAGGTACCATGAGGGTTGGTGAAGGCCCACTTCCGATAATGGCCTCGTTCCTCTCCCATTTGATCCAGGGCGGGAAGCGGATTGCCTTTCTCATCCAGAACAGTCAAATGCCTTTCCGGTTGAGTCAGCATGGGTGCTACTTTGCCCCGAGGCCCGATCATTAAAGACGGTTCGCCGATATCCAGGGAATGGGATGCGAGAACGGGCTCTTGTTGCTGACCGCCGGTGATGCTTTGATGACATCCCGGACAACGAACCACCCAGCGAGCATGGCAAGCTGAACATTCCAGACGGGACTGGTGTTGAGGTATGGAATGGGCACCGGGGAAATCTTTCACTAACGGGATGTCATGAGTCTTTCCGCTTTGTTTCCCAACCGCAACCATATACCCCTTCTGGACTTTCACGTTCGTCATCTTGCGATTGCGCGCCGAAACCACCATCCAGTCGCCCACCTTGTTTGAGCCGTCTTTATAATATTTGCTGACCCGGATTGCCGGATCTTCAGGATCAGTAATCTGTGAAATATAAGGATAGAATTGACTGTCTCCATGACAGGTTTCGCAGCGGATCTCTACCGCTTCATGTTGCTTGGAATAAATATTTCCATCTCCCATGATATCAAGTTGTGTATGGCAATCCGTGCAGCCCATTCCGCTTGCCGCGTGCACATCTCCCATGGCCCTTCCTTTTCCGACAAACAAGGGGATATTTTTATCCGGGGCAACGGGTGTTTCGACCTGAGTGATTACATTATTGGTTCCCTCAAAGTCGTGAGGACGGTGAGGTCCAAAAGTTTCTTCGATCTTTTCCAGGATGTCGGGTTTCTCGCGAAGTTCGGTGTCCAGAGCTTGCACGTCAAAACTGCGATGGCATTGGATGCAGGTGGAGCGCGAAGGAATGGCGCGAATTTTATGGAACCGGGCATGCCCAGGATCAGTGCGTGAGATGGTGGGGTCGTTTCCTTCATAGAGTCCGCTGGAAGAATATTCAAAATGACAGGCGGCGCATCCCTGCGAACGGTATTGGCCTTTGGCTGGTGGCGAATCCAGATGGCATTGGAAACATTGTTGCCGCAAAATGCGGTCTGCCGGATGTCGGGAAACGGCAACCGATTGTGCCTTTTCTAAAGTGGGTATTGTTGTCGGAGAAAAGAATGGGAGTTTTTCCAGTTTATCCAGAGCACCCTGATTGTGGGGAACACTCGCATCCTCATCGGCAATGGCAAGGGTGCCGTAACGGGCTGTCTTCTGGCTTTGCCCTGCCCATTGGTATCTCAATCCGGAAATCACCCCTGCCATTGTGTTCATCATGGATTTTTTAACACGGGCGACATGGTTTCTATCTTCATCCGCGTGCCCTGCATGGCAATACAACTGTCCGCAGGATTGCGCCACTACACTCAGGCTTGAAGGATTTCGTTTTCCTGTTCCCGCTTTGGGGTCATAAATCAAGCCCGCATGCGCCTGCTCTTTGTCTACCGATTCGGGTTCACCGCCGTGGCAGACAGAACAACCGAACTCAGGTGGATGAGAAGCGCTGACGTTGGCGATGCCATCGTGGCAGGTGATGCATCGTTCCACCGGGCGGTCCCGGTATTGAGAAACCTTGACCCAGGGGTAGTCCGGCAATGTTGCGGTGACACGAACCTGCTTGATATGTGGTTCTTGAATTGTGCCCTCAGTTTGGCCGGAGGGTGACTGAAGAAAACGCTCCTGCCAAAAGGTCCAGTCCATTTCTCCGGCGTACACGGAACAGACTCCTGAAATGGCTAGAAAAAAAACTAAGAGTCTAAGTTTCGACACGGTGGATGAAGGAGGAGTTATAAATACCCGTTAACATGACGGGTCAATCATAAACCAGAGTTACCCGTTCAAGAAAGTCTGAAAGTTCAGCCAGATGGTTTTTAATCGAGTCGGGATCTTTATTCTTCGCGGCTATTTCGATGGACGCCCCGATTTTACTGACCGGCATGAAACCGTAGCCGCCTCCGGATCCCTTCATGGAGTGGCCCAGTACCCGGATTCTAGCAAAATCCTCAGCCTTGAGCGCATTTTTAATGGATGTTATATCTTTTTGGCGATTTTCCAGATAGCCGGGGATCAGGTCGCGAAGGTCCGGGTCAACATGAGCGATGATTTTTTCTGCCGGTTTCTTCATGAACAGCTCCAGTCACTCGGCGTAGCTGCTAGCCGCAGGGGCAAAGTGCAATAAATTCAGCCTCGGCTCAACGAGCCCTTGCCTGCTCCCACCGGGCGTGGCTGCTGGCCGCAGGGGCAAAGTGCAATAAACCCATACCCCTCCGGGCGTGACCCGGTCAGTAAATCGGGTTATGGAAGTAGTACAGGGCATCGTCTCCGGGATTGATGCTGTAATCAGGAAGGCTGGAGCAATGTTCCAGAGCTATCTTCCACTGCGAACCGTCCCGGGTAAACATATAACTGCAAACGCTGTGTTGGCGCTCATCGGTGTCGTTCGATTTGGAGGTGATGCTGATAATTTCATCTGCCAGAACATAGCTCACGTCTTTGCCCACCTTCCCGCTGAGAACCTGACGTTGCACCTCGCATTTCATATCTCTGAAATCGGACATCATTTGCTGGTAGTCCTTAACCCTGTTTTCCAGCAAAGCGCGTTTGTCATCCACCATGATCACCAGGTCTTTAGCGTAGAACTGCGGCAGTTTTTCGGGTTGGGTGCAGGTCAACGCGTCTAATTTTTTGAGAATGCCAGCAAGACCATCCGTTTCCGCTGCCAAAACCTGACCGCTGAATACCAGTGAAAATACTAAAACCAATCCTGTTACAAAGTTACATTTTTTCATTTAAAATCTCCAAAAATCTGATCACTGCTGGCCGCAGGGGCAAATTGTAATAAGTTTTTTTGTAAGCAATTCCCTAAGGGAAGTTTTGTAGAATAATTTCTACTGTTTCTCCATCCTGAGCCCAGCCGAAGGTTCCGGATCCGGCAAAGGTGGTGATGATTCCCTTGGTGTCCACTTTACGGATACGGCTATTCCCCATATCAGAAATATACAAGTTTCCTTTTGAGTCGAAGGTGACGGCGGAAGGGCTTTTGAGCATCGCTTTGGGGCCCGGGCCGCCATCGCCAAAAAAGCCTTGATAGCCTGTGCCCGCAACCGTCGCGATCTTTCCATCCTTCGTGATTTTTCTTACCACATGAGAGTTCATGCCAGCGATATGCAATTCTCCGCTCGGGCTCATAGCCAGATAGTCCATATTGCGAATTCCCGCTTTTAATGCCGGGCCGCCATCGCCAGAGTTTTCATGATTGCCGTTCCCGCCAATCGTGCTGACAATGCCCTTGGTATCTATTTTGCGAATCATATTGTTGGCACCATCGGCGATATATAGATTGCCCTCCTTATCGGTGGTCAGAGCACCGGGATCCCGGAACGCGGCTTCACTTGCCGGGCCGCCATCGCCATAATAAGCGGACTCCCCGGTGCCAGCGATAGTGGTGATTTCCCCCTGGGCTGAAATTTTGCGGATCTGGTGGTTGAGCCGGTCAGAGATAAACATATTCCCTTTAGGGTCAAAGGCGATATCTGAAAAGGTGGTGATGATCGCCAGTTCCCCGGTTTGAACCTTGCCTTTATATTTGCTCTTGGCAATAGAATCCAGATAGTGCTTGGAGACCGTTCCCAGAACTTCGCGCATGATTCCCTTTTCATCCACTTTTCGGATGAGGCTGGTAAACCCGCTGGGGCTGACGATGAATATTTCTCCTTTACCATTCAGCTTCAGGGATGTCGCTCCATAGATGGAAGCTTTCAGGGCGGGCAGGCCATCACCGATATTTCCGCGGATTCCGTTTCCGGCAATGGTTTGGATGATGCCATCTTGTGTAACACGGCGAATGCGGTAATGTCCTTTATCTGAAATAATCAGGTTGTCTTTTTTATCTACGGCGATTCCGTGGGGGAAACTCAATTTAGCTCCGGCAGCCGGGCCGCCATCTCCGGCAAACATTTTTATCCCGTTTCCGGCAACGGTTGTGATTCCACCACGACGGGTGTCTACCCGGCGAATGCGGTAATGCGACCGGTCAACAACCAGCAGTTTGTCATCCTGATCCAGGGCCACTCCGAAAGGCAGATGCAAGTTGGTATCACGTGCCATTTCAGAATCACCGTTGTAGTCCTGATGTCCGGTTCCTGCGATGGTGCGAATCATTCCCTGGGTGTCCACAGAACGGATGCGGTTATTATTTCGGTCGGCGATGTACAGGACGCCGTTTTTATCTACCGCTACGCCGGTGGGTCCTGCGATACTGGCGCGATAAGCTGGCCCGTTATCACCCATGAAAAAGAAGCCGCCATCTCCGGCAACGGTATGGATGATTCCCTGGGGATTGATCCTCCGCACCCGGTTGTTTCCGCGATCGGCGATATAAAGGTTGCCTTTTTTATCCAGAGCCAGTCCGAAAGGTTTTGACAACTGTGCCTTGGTGGCAGGGCCGGAATCACCTTTAAATCCGTCCATTCCATTACCTGCAAAAGTGGTGATGATTCCCTTGCTGTTCACCATGCGTATCCGGTCATTGGAACGGTCGGCAATATAAAGATTCCCCTTGCCATCGACGGCGACTCCGGAAGGCCGGCTGAGCTGGGCCTCGGTAGCTTTTCCGCCATCACCGCTGAACCCTGCGGTTCCGTTGCCTGCGACGGTGGTGATGTTCCCCCGGCTGTCCACTTTTCGAATGCGGTGGTTATTCCTGTCGGCGATGTAGAGGTTGCCTTTTCTATCGATGGTCAAGCCCGCAGGGAGTTTCAACCGTGCTTCGGTGGCTTTGCCACCGTCACCGCCGTACCCGGACTCACCTGTACCGGCATAGCGGGTCATGTTCCCTTTGGTGTCCACACGACTGATGATATTGTGATCACGCATGGCAATATAAATATTGCCCTTTTTATCGACGGCGATTCCATCGACCAGTGAAATTTCAGTTTCAGTGGCTTTGACCGTTTTTGCAAACACAGGGACGGCAGAAACCGCTACCCATAAAAAAATGTTTAGCGCGATCAAAAGCTTAAGATTCTTTAGCATGTTCAAACCTCTTTATGAGCGGAAAAACGCCATGAAAACCCCATTTTTCCCCCTCGAAAATCCAGGAAAAATAATACAGGGGAAAGTGGATTTTTTGCCCTTTTTGCTATTGGGGAAAACCCGGTTTCAGGATAGCTTTGTCCCGTCAAACCGCATTGTCCGCACGGGCAAAAGCTTTATCTGTCATTTAAACAGGCAATTATACTTTCCAGAAAATTGATGTCAAATATTATCTCGTTGGGCTTGAGAGAGTAAAAATGCTATCATTTAATCCATCATGAAAACACTATTAATTTTTCCGGCGCAGTGGTATCCCACTCAGCCGTATTTGAGCACACCCTATCTGACAGCCTATTTGCGGGCCAAGGGCTGGGATGTGGAACAAAGAGATTTTAATATAGCGTCCTACGACCATTTTCTGTCGGCGCCGCTTCTGCAAAATGCTGAAAAGTTGATGGCTCAGCGTTTACAGTCGCTCAAAAACCAGAATTCACTGTCGATGAAGGAGAAGTCCCATCTGGATGTGCTGGCGACGGGACTGAAATTTTCCGAGACGATCATCGGGGGAGTCGAAGAGGCCAAACAGGTCATGCGAACGCCGGAACGGTTTTTCGATTTCCCCAGCTACCAGCAGGCGGATATGCTGATTAAATCTGCCCTGAAACTGGTTTCCGATGCACATGCCCCGGCGGTTTTCAGCCTGTCGACCTTCGAGAGCGGTATCGGTGCCGAAGAATCCACCCATAGAGCACACGAAGCCAGCCGGGACGCGGCAACCAATCCCTTCATCCATTTATATGACAGCGTTTTGATCCCCGGTGAAAACTGGTCGGACTACGATGTCGTAGGCATTTCCATTGTCGGCATCTCGCAGATCATTCCCGGACTGACTTTAGCCCGGCAACTCAAAGAAAAGTTTCCTCATCTGCATATCACCCTGGGCGGTCCCATTTTCAGCGTCAACGCCGGACAGTTGATCGGTCACCCGGAATTTTTTGATGATTTCTGCCACAGTATCGTTACCTTCGAGGGAGAAGAACCCCTGCATAGACTGCTCACCGCGCTCAAGGCCGGAGACGCGTTATCCACCGTGCCCAACCTGATCCATCTGGATGGACGCGAAGTGGTGAACAACAAAGAACGTGTGGAACTGCGCTTTGAAGAAGTTCCCAATCCGACTTTCGATGGCCTGCCGATGCAGAACTACCTGTCTCCGTACCCGATCATCCCCGTTTTACAGAGCCGGGGTTGTTACTGGGGCAAATGTACATTCTGCACACATAGCTTTGTTTACGGACACCGCTACGGCAAACAGAAAACCCAGGCCATGGTCGATGGACTGCAGGCGTTGATGGAAAAATACAATACGAAATATTTCACTTTTTCCGATGAGGCCGTTTCGCCACATGCCCTCAACGATATGTCGGAACTGATGATCGAACGCGGGGTGGAAACACGTTCCCTGGCATTGCTGAAATTTGAAAAAGTAATGGATGAAAAACTGTTCGCGAAAATGAAAAAAGCCGGATTCGTCTTCCTGATGTTCGGACTCGAAAGTGCCAACGACCGGGTGCTGGCACTCATCGATAAGGGAACCACCAAGGCAGTGGAACGTGACGTTCTAATGAAGAGCCATAAGGCAGGGATTTGGAACCATTCGTTCCTGTTTTTCGGGTTCCCCACCGAAACGCGCCCTGAAGCCGAGGAGACCATCGACTTTCTGCGGGACAACCTCGAATCCATCCATTCCTTTGGGCCGGGAGTGTTCCTGCTGAATAGGGATTCGAGTTGCTACCAGTATCCGGAAAAGTTTTCCATCGAACGCATCATCGAAGACCCGGATAGAAATATCGCTATGAACCTGGACTTTGTTGCTAAAGAAGGTATGTCCCGCGAAGAGGCCGGCGAAATGAATGACGAATGCATCAAAATGGCGGAAGAGTTGTTCCCATCGCTTAAAGTGTGGGGAACTTTGCCGAGGGAACATTTCCTGCTCTATCTCGACAAGTTTGGCAAGGAAGCACTGGACGGCAAACAACCGCCGGCAGAAGAAGAGGAAAAGGTCCTTTGCCGGGCCTAAGCGAATAAAATGAAATCACTACTCATATTTCCACCGGACTGGTTACCTTCCGAGCCTTACCTGAGCCTGCCGTCATTGGCTTCGGTCCTGCGCCCGGCAGGGCATGACGTCACGCAACTGGATGTCAATGTCGAGATGTACGACATGTTTTTCAGTACCCAGTTTCTCCAGCATACCGCGCAACGCATTGCCACCGAACGTAACTATCTTCAGGATGTGGAAAAAGAACGCGGACTGGATGAAGAAGAACAGGCGTTGCTGGAACGACTGCTCATCTGCACCCCGGACCTGTTTCAACAATTTTCTGAGGATGTTGAAAAGGCCAAAAAAATCCTGCGGGGAGAAACCTTCTACGATATCGACCAACTGGAATGGGCGACAAACTGCCTGCACCAGACCATGGCGCTGATCTCGCTGGCTTATTATCCGGCGCAAATCTGTTTTCCTCCTATCGAAACGGATATCGTTTACAAACCGTTCATGTCCACGGAAATTCTGGAAGCCGTCGATGACGACCAGATCAATATCTACCGTGACGTTTACCGTATGCTGATCCGCCCGATAATGGAACGCGACCGCCCGGTGATGATTGGCATTTCGGTGGTGCAACAAAAACAACTCATCGCCACCTTCACCTTCTGCAAAATGATCAAGGAAGAGTTCCCGGCAACGCATATCACTCTGGGCGGGAACATCATCACCCGCATCCGTGACACCCTGCCGGAAATGACCGGACTGTGGGAATGGTTCGATAGCGCAGTGGTATACGAAGGCGAATCGGCCTACTTGAAACTGACCGAAGCGGTGAAAACCGGTGGCGATTTTTCAAAACTGCCGAACCTCATCTACAAAGATGAAACCGGCGTTCACACAAACAAAGAAGTCTGCTCCGAAAACCTGGCCGAACTGCCGCCGCCGGATTTTGACGGACTGCCGCTGGAAAAATATTTTGTGCCGCACCTCATCCTGCCCTACCTCGCGACCCGTGGGTGTTATTGGGGCCGGTGCACTTTCTGTGATCATTTCCAGGGTTACGTTGAAGGATTCCGCACCAAACAGGTGGACCAGATCATGGAGGAAATTAAATTCCTCAAAGAAAAATACGAGACCCGGTTTTTCCATTTCACCGATGAGTCCTATCCCCCGGCATTGTTCCAGAAATTGTCGCGCAGACTGATCGACGATAAAACCGATATTGCGTGGACCACGCATATGCGCTTTGAAGAATCCTTGCTGGAAGAAAAAGTCTGGCAGGATGTGGCGGAATCAGGATGCAAATACCTGCATTTCGGTTACGAGTCGGGTAATCAACGAGTCCTCAAGCTCATGGACAAGGCCACCAAACTCGATGCCATCGAAACCAATTTGCGCATGTCGTCCGAAGCCGGTATCTGGAATCACTTGATGGGGTTCTTCGGGTTCCCCGGAGAAACCGAAGCCGAAGCCGACGACAGTAAAGCTTTCGTCGAAAAAAATTCAGCCCATATCCATTCCCTGGGATTCATGACCTTCGTATTGGGTAAGTACAGTCCGATAGCGTTCGAGCCGGAAAAGTACGGCGTCTCCTATTACAAAAATCCGGAATGGGATCTGGCACTCGACTACTACTTCACCACTAAAGACGGACTCAGCATCCAGCAAGCCATGGATGTCTTTGACGAATTCGAACGTAAACACAACACCAAATGGGACCTGCGCACCTGCGTCCGGGAATACATCTTCCTCTACATCGATAAATACGGATCGAATCACCTGCCACAACTCGAAGTCACCGAAGAACAACGCCAACAAATGCAACAAACCACCATCGGCATGGTCTAGGCCACCACGTGGCCGGGGAGTGGGGGCGGCCGTGATATTTTTCCTTAGCTCTCGTGCCCCGAAGGGGTAAGACGCTCGCTTTGCTCACGAGCCGCTAAAACGTGGGGTCAATGTGGGGTTGTCTTGTCACCCTGAGGCTTGTGATATCCCCATCTTTAGCCTTCATGCCCGGAACGGGTACTCGAAGGGTGAGGCGGTCAGGATTGAAGGCGGCGGTTGGAAGGTTTAACAGTTGCCGGGAAACAGCGGTGGAAATCGATTTACGTGAGTGGTATCAACGTCGGTTTTCGGCCATTAGCGGACATTCAGATATACATCCTATAGATCGGAGACAGGAGTCTATGATTTATTTGGCATTCAAACGAATTTGGGCATCCTTTGTATACGTAGTCAACGCACTGCTTGGAGTTTGATTATTAACAGAGAATTGATTAATTGCCTCTAAAAGAATATTTTTTTTGAAAGGGATATGAATAGCATTTGCCGTTTTGTCCTGAATTCTTTCCTTGAGAGCATTAGGCCATCTATTGGAAAATTTTTCAGGTAAATAAATCGTTTCATACCCTATGTAGATACAGATGAGCGGGAGGTCGTATTTATCTACCGCCTTCTCAATTTCATAAGACAGCATGCTTCCAGAATTTCGGGTTTCATCACTTAAAATTACCAGACAGTGTTTTGATGCGGCTAAACGTTCCCTTATTCTTGCTTCAAGTGTAAGACGTAGGCTTGTATCTCTAACAGCTGCAGTTTTGTCATGACTATCAACAAACCTGAAATCGATGTTCTTTCCAGCACTCCAAGCTTGTATCGTTGCATAGTATTTGAAATCAGATTCCGTTGGGTTTACTTTGCCAAGCCCATCGAATGCTATATATGTTCCTGTTCTGTTAGCCATTATATCCACTGCCTCTTTATCGTTTCTAAGTCTATTTCTTCAAATCTTGATTCATGCAAAACTAAGTCTATTTGCTTACATATTTGTCGCTTCTTTGTTTCGTCGATAATTGTTAGCACAATCAGTTGAAGTAATTGTGTTGCAGGCAGACCAACTCCAGATATACCACTACCAATTAACGGTAAAATCAATTTTTCGCCACCCGTACTATTACGCGACTTTTCGAACAATCCATGCATTGCCGTAATCATTGTTGCGAGATCTGCACTAGCCTTAAAGGTTTCAATGTTTGTATGGCATAATGCAAATAGTAAAAATTTGTGCTCATTTGCTGGAATGAAAGCGGTAGTGCCAATAGGGTATTTTTTACAATTCCCGCGCTGACGATCAACCTGTTCATAATCGCAACCATCAAGATTAGCCGAAACCGCACTATCAAAAGCTTCGGGATGTCCTCCAAGATAGTGTTTGATGACCATACCATGTAAAGTGTTTTCAGAAACTGGTTCACCTAATTCACTATCAAAATATTCGTTAACAGCTATTGCTGTGTACCCTTTGGGTTCAAAAACATCTCCGTAATAGATATTCAGAATAGTGTCAGAAGTATTTATTTGGATCGATATTTTACGTGGTTGATATATTCTAAAGAGACCAATAACTACACTAATTGCAACAAACATGAAGTGGGGCTTCCAGCCTTGCAATAGAAGATCTGGATAAAAAAATGAGAGAGATTCTATTACCGTCCATAGGGCGCTATATGCTAGAAAAATTGATATAGCAAAGCGCCACAGGTGCCTTTGTAACCCTCCCTTAAAATAGGACCATTGTAAATTAGAGTTCTCCGGCATAATGCGAAGCAAAAAGGAGAATGATAATGAAGAAGAGTCGTTATACAGAGAGTCAGATTATTAAAGTCCTGCA
>Ga0233435_1000928_pt1 | contig 31100 bp, 32 predicted proteins | sample SI_122_August201_3_FD_182735 | JGI IMG/M metagenome (GOLD analysis project Ga0233435, IMG submission 182735) | Seawater microbial communities from Saanich Inlet, British Columbia, Canada - SI_122_August2016_135_MG | ecosystem: Environmental > Aquatic > Marine > Inlet | place: Canada: British...
TGATACCAACCTAGTAGGCTTTGCCCACATCTTAGAAGGCTGTAGGCATAACAAGGTGGGACACCTTGTATATGCCTCATCAAGCTCTACTTACGGACTTAATACCAAACAGCCATTCTCAACGCATGACGCTGTTAACCATCCAGTAAGTCTGTATGCAGCCACCAAGAAAGCTAATGAGTTAATGGCACATACTTACTCACACCTTTATGATCTACCGACTACAGGCTTAAGATTCTTTACTGTTTACGGTCCGTATGACAGACCTGACATGGCACTGCAAAAGTTCACCAGAGCTATTATGAATGATGAGTCTATTACGGTGTTTAACTACGGTAAGCATAGAAGAGACTTCACTTACATTGATGATATTGTTGAAGGCATCATTAGAATACTAGATAGACCCGCAATACCCAATCCTGATTGGGATAGTAACAACCCAGATCCTGCAACCTCTAGTGCACCATATAGAGTTTATAATATTGGTAACAACAATCCAGTAGAGTTGATGGATTACATTGAAGCACTGGAAACCTCGCTAGGCAAGAAGGCAGAAAAAGAACTATTGCCACTCCAGCCTGGGGATGTGCCAGATACTTATGCAGATGTGGATGACTTGGTTGAAGAGTTTGGCTATAAACCGAGCATGAGTGTTAAACAGGGTGTGGAGAATTTTGCGGCTTGGTATAAGCAATATAACAACATTTAAGATATTTACCTATGAAGACTCAAAACACAATCTACCACAACGCAACCGTTACCCGAGAAAGGCGTAATCAACTGAATAAACATAAGTCAACTGTCGTTTGGTTTACTGGCTTATCGGGCTCTGGAAAATCAACCCTTGCTCACTCAGTAGAGGAGGAGCTGTACAAACTGGGCTGTAGAACCTTTGTCCTGGATGGAGACAATGTGCGCCATGGCTTATCATCGAATTTAACTTTTAATGATGATGACCGCAAAGAAAATATCAGGAGAATTGGCGAAGCAGCCAAACTAATAATGGAAGCTGGTGTTATTGCCGTGACTGCATTTATTAGTCCATTCAAAAAAGACCGTAATCTCGTTAGGCAATTATTACCTCAAGGTGATTTTATCGAGATCTATTGTAATGCTAGTTTAGAGGTTTGCGAGTCAAGAGATGTTAAGGGTTTGTATAAGCGCGCACGCGCTGGAGAAATTAAGAACTATACAGGCATTGACTCACCTTATGAAGCACCTGACAGTCCAGAACTGGTTATTGATACTGAGAGTGTGTCATTAGAAGAGTCTGTTGCTAAGGTGATTGACTTTTTGAAATCCAAAGAAATTATTACTTAACAATGCTTAATCAGATTGATATTCAGGATATTATCACCATTGCCAAGGAAGCTGGAAAAGCCATTATGCAGCTCTACAAACAAGATTTTGAAGTTGAATACAAGCAAGATAGCTCCCCACTAACGTTAGCTGATAAAAAAGCCAATGATATTATTGAAGCTGGCTTAAGTAAACTCACAGTTAACTTTCCTATCCTATCTGAAGAGGGGATAGATGTTCCTTATAAGGATAGAATACATTGGGAGTATTTTTGGTTGGTTGACCCACTTGATGGCACTAAAGAGTTTGTAAAGAAGAATGATGAATTTACCGTTAATATAGCACTTATTCATAAAGATACGCCAGTACTTGGTGTAGTATATGCACCAGCATTAGGGGTATGTTATTGGGCAAAGAAAGGTAAAGGCGCATTTAAAGATGGAAAGAGTTTACCTCTTAAGGTAGAAAGCCAGCGAGATATCTACAAAATAGTTGTTAGCCGATCACATATGTCAGATGAGACGCAAACATTTATCGATGCAATAGACACAAGTAAAGAAAAAGAGTTAATATCAATTGGTAGCTCTTTAAAAATTTGCTTAGTTGCAGAAGGTGAAGCTGATATATATCCAAGACTTGGGCCGACGATGGAGTGGGATACAGGCGCTGCACATGCAATTATAAATGAAGCAGGAGTGGCTTTAAAACGATATAGTAATACAGGTCAATCTGAATTAAAATATAACAAAAAGAATTTGTTAAATGGCTATTTTTTAGCGATGAAGGTTAAATAGCTGTTGATTTTTATACAACTTAGAGAATATAAACTATGAATTATTTAGAAAAAATTGAAAACCTGTTCAAGGAATCAATTGCAACAAAACAAAAGTGTATAGATCGAGGCTTGAATGTTGTAGATAGTATGTCTAGTCAAATTACCTCTATTATTCAAAATGGAGGTAAAATAATGTTATGTGGAAATGGTGGTTCAGCTGCTGATGCTCAGCATTTGGCAGCAGAAATGCTGGTTCGCCTTAGGCCAAATAATAATCGTGAAGGTGTTCCAGCAATAGTATTGGCACAAGATACATCTACAATTACTGCATGCGGTAATGATTTTGGATATGACCTTCTTTATGAGCGAACATTGAGATCTCTAGGAAAAGAAGGGGACTGTCTGATTGGAATAACCACTTCAGGGAATTCAAGAAATGTAATGCTTGCAATGAAGGCGGCAAAAGAATTAAATATTAAAGTATTTGGTTTTTTGGGTTGTGGTGGTGGAGAGGCGCTTAAGTATTGCGATAAGGCTTTTATTGTTCCAAGCGATAATACAGGCAGGATTCAGGAAGCACATATAACAGCTGGCCATGCATTAATGGAAAGTATTGAGGATCGGTTAATTGAGTCGGAATATCTACATTTAGAGGATCGAAATTGATTTTAGATAATATTGATGCATTTGTTTTTGATTTTGACGGTGTTTTAACAAATAATTTTGTATATTTGGATCAAAATGGAATTGAATCAGTTGCGTGTAGTAGGGCTGACGGGCTAGCTTTTGATGTACTACGAAGATTAAACAAGCCATCTTTTATCTTGTCAACGGAAAAGAATCGTGTAGTAGAAGCGCGAGCAAAAAAATTAAATATTCCAGCAGTACAAGGGGTATCTGATAAAGTAGAAGCTATTAAAAAGTTAGTTAATGAAAACCACTATAATTTAAAAAAAATTTTATATGTGGGGAATGATTTAAATGATTATGCAGTTATGCAGTTGTGTGGTTATAGTGTATGTCCAGCAGACAGCCATCCAAAAATTAAACATATATCCGACATATGTTTGAATACAAATGGTGGAAATGGAGTTGTTAGAGAGTTATTAGAAGAAGTGTTAAATATCGATTTTATTAAAATTTTGTATAAAGTAAACTCATAGGAGAATTATGTCAATTATTATAATTGGAGAAATAGGTATTAATCATAATGGTGATATGGCTATTTGTAAGCAACTTATTGATGTTGTAAAAGATGCCGGGGCAGATTGTGTCAAATTTCAGAAACGAGATATTAATCAGGTTTACACTCAAGAATTTTTAGATTCGCCTAGAGAGAGTCAATGGGGTACAACTCAAAGAGAGCAAAAATTAGGCTTGGAATTCAGTGCTGAACAATACCAAGAAATTGAGGACTACTGCAAGTCTAAAGGCCTTGAATGGTTTGCATCTGCTTGGGATATTAATTCACAAAAATTTTTACGTCAATTCAATTCAAAATATAATAAAATTGCTTCGGCAATGATAGTGCACACGGAGTTGTTGAAAGAAGTTGCTGGTGAAAAAAAGCACACTTTTATTTCAACAGGCATGACAACTTATGATGACATTCAAGCCGCAATAGATATTTTTAGAGAAGTAGGCTGTTCATTTGAGCTAATGCATACTGTATCAACTTATCCAATGAAAGATGAAGATGCAAACCTTAATATGATCAAAACACTGAGAAAGAAGTTTGAGTGTAATGTTGGCTATAGTGGACATGAAGTAGGCTTGGCAGTTTCTTATGCGGCAGCAGCTTTAGAAATTAGCTCTCTTGAAAGGCATATTACATTAGATAGAGCAATGTACGGCTCTGATCAGTCTGCTTCTGTTGAGCCGTCAGGATTTAGACAACTAGTTGGTGCAGTTAGAAAGATTGAATTAGCAATGGGTGACGGTATAAAAAAAACGATTGAAGCAGAAGCGCCTATTGCTGAAAATCTTCGTCAACATCTTGATTGGAAAAAATAAAATGAGTTGCTATTTATGCAAAAGTAAAAAATATAGTAAGCGCACAGGAAGTGTTCGTGATGATCCTGATATTGATATTTTAGAATGCAGTGATTGTGGATTGGTGTATTTATCGTCATTGAATCATATTCAACATGGGCACTATGAAGAATCTGGCATGCACAATGATAAGGTGCCAGATATTGACAATTGGTTAAAAGAGACAGAGTTTGATGATAAACGTCGTTTTAAATTTATCAAAGAGAAAATTACCAATAAAACAATACTTGATTTTGGTTGTGGGATTGGTGGATTTTTAGAAAAATCTAAAAAATCTGCTGATAAAGTGACAGGAGTTGAGTTGGAAATAGCTCTGCAACCATCGTTTAAGAAGCGAGGATTAAATGTATTTCTCAATTTATCTGCAGCGAAAGAAAATAATCAAAAGTATGATGTTATTACAGCATTCCATGTAATAGAGCACCTACAAGATCCAAAAAACATCTTAAAAGATTTATCTGAATTGCTTGAAGGGGGGGGGGAGATGATTATTGAAGTTCCTAATAGTGATGATGTGCTACTTACTTTGTATGAAAATGATAATTTTCAAAAATTTACCTACTGGTCGCAACACTTGTTTTTGTTTAATTCCAAAACAATGGCAGTAATGATCAAACAAGCAGGCCTAAAACTTAACTGGATTAAGCATGTGCAGCGCTACCCACTGTCTAATCACCTATATTGGTTAGCTAGAGGAAAGCCTGCGGGGCATAAAAAATGGAGCTTCTTAAATAACAATCGATTAGATCAAGAGTATGAACATCAATTGGCTGCAATTGGTAAAACAGACACAATAATAGTTGGAATTTCAAAATGAATAATAAGATAGGTGTAATGCAAGGGCGGCTAGTTCCTAAATATCAGGGTAGGTATCAAGCTTTTCCTATTGGAATGTGGCAAGATGAATTTAAGGCTGCTCAAGAGTGTGATTTAGATTTGATTGAGTTTATATTGGATTTTAATGATGCAGAGGAAAATCCATTATTGAAATCAGGTGGTGTTGATGAAATAGCTAATGTTAGCAAAGTTACTAACGTGTCAGTAAAAACTATCTGTGCTGATTATTTTATGGAAGCGCCCTTGCATTCGGACGATGATAAAACTGCAGAAAAAAGCTTTAAAATTTTAGAAAGGTTATTAGAGGCAGCTAAGGCATTACAAATTACAGACATTGTTATTCCTTGTGTTGACCAATCCAGCTTAGAAACTAAAGAGGCGGTTGATAGGTTTGTTGAGCAGATAACAAAAATTATCCCTACTATTGAAAAAGAAAATATTAATTTATCTTTAGAAACTGATTTAGCACCAAAGCCATTTATTGAGTTATTAAATAAATTAAACTCAAAAAACATTACAGTTAATTATGATATTGGTAATAGTGCCGCTCTAGGTTTTGATTCAGATGAAGAGTTGAAAGCATATGGGGATAGAATTACAGATATTCATATTAAGGATAGGGTGTCAGGTGGTGGTCCGGTGACATTGGGTGAAGGTAATGCTGATTTTGTTAAGTTTTTTGGTAAATTGAAAGAGTTTGATTACCAGGGTCCTTTTATTATGCAAGCGTATAGAGATGATGAGGGTGTTGAAATTTTTAAACGACAATTAGACTGGATTAAAAGATATATTTCATAATTCCTATGGTTAAAGAAATCAGACATACGGGTATTGTTGTTAATGATCTAAAAAAATCATTATGGTTTTATAAAGAAAAAATGGGTTTTAAGGTGTTTAAATATATGGATGAATCGGGCCCTTTCATTGATAAGATTTTAGGAATGAAAGCTATAAAGGTTACAACAGTAAAGATGACTTTAAAAAATAATCAAATGATTGAATTGTTGGATTTTTATACACATAGGAAGGATGTTTTGTGCGATTCTATCAATGATATTGGGCCAACGCATCTAGCTTTTACTGTTGACAATCTTGATGAGATATATAGTGATTTTTTAAATGACGGTATTAAATTTATTTCTGCACCTGAGATATCTAAAGATGGCAATGTTAAGGTTGCTTTTTGCCAAGCCCCAGAGGGCACATATATAGAGTTAGTTGAATTGAAATGAAGTTATCTCAAGTGAACAATGTTATCGCTGTGATACCGGCAAGAAGTGGATCAAAAGGTGTGCCAAATAAAAATATTAGGCTTATAGATGGAATTCCGTTAATTGCTTATTCAATCGTTGCCGCATTAAAATCAACTCTTATAGATCGGGTGATAGTTTCTACAGACTCAGAAGAATATGCCGAGTTAGCGAGAAGTTATGGTGCCGAAACTCCGTTTATTAGGCCCGAGGAAATTTCGGGAGATTCAGCAACTGATGTAGAGTTTTTCAAACATGCTATTGACTGGCTTCATGAGAATGAGGGTTTTGTACCTGAATATTTTGTTCATTTGCGCCCAACGACGCCTTTTAGAGACCCTAAGATTCTTGACAAAGCAATCGAAGAGTTTGTTTGTAGTAAATATAGCGCACTTAGGTCATGTCATAAAATGTCAGAGTCATCATATAAAACATTTGAAGTTGAAAATGATATATTTAAATGTATATGTAATGGTGGTAGCGATATTGAGAGTTCAAATATTGCAAGACAAGCATTTCCAATAACTTATGATGCAAATGGTTATATCGATATTGTTCGCTCTGAAATGGTTAGTAAGTACAGCCTAATTCACGGAAATAAAGTAAAGGCTTTTATTACCAATACTGCCCATGAGATTGATGAGATGAATGATATTGATTTTTTGGAGTATTTAATTCAAAAAAATCCAGAGTACAAGGATATTTTTAAATAGGAATCATGTAGGCCAAACTGTGAATATAAATACTGATAATTTAAAGGGGAAGTGTGCATTTATTTCAGGTGCTACAGGGGGAATTGGTAGGGCGATAGCCGTCACTTTGGCGAAGGAGGGGTGTGATTTGTTTTTAACATCAACAACTAGTTCTAGTCTACAGCTAATTGTTGACATATGTAAAGAGCATGATGTACGAGTTAAGGCGTGTAGTGGAGACCTATCAAAGGAAAGAGATGTTTATAATATTATTAAATGTGCAAAAGAAAATTTTAAGGGCATTGATATTTTAATTAACTCCGCAGGTGTCTTTCCTAACGAGAATTTATTTTCCATCGACGATAAATCATATTCAAAGGTGATGGATATAAATTTTAGATCAGCATTTATATTTACTAGAGAGTTCTCTAAATACATGTCCAAGAAAGAGTGGGGAAGAATTGTGAATATTGGCTCGTCTTCTGCATACTCTGGATTTGGTGGAACTAGCCTCTATTGTGCAACAAAGCATGCATTATTAGGCTTCTCCCGTGCCATACATGATGAATTGAAACAATTTAACGTAAGAAGTTATTACATATCCCCTTCATCTACAAAAAGTAAGATGGGTATGGCGACAAAAGGACAGGATTATGAAACCTTCTTGAGTCCAGAAGATATAGCTAAATATGTTGTTTTTAGTATATCTTTCAATAGTAATATTGTATCAGAAGAAATTTTTCTTAAAAGAATGGTGGTGAAATAAAAAAAATGAGAGATTATTTAAATATTGTATATAGTAAGGATATACGCCCTTATACTGAATACCCTGAAAAGTTAGTTCATTATTTGTTTAATACTTTTGAAATGAAAAAAGGTATGAAAATTTTGGAGCCTGGTTGTGGCTGTGGCGATCATTTGCGCCTGTTTAAGGGCTTAGGGTTGAAGGCTTATGGTTTGGATATGTCGCCAGAATCTCAATTGCTTGCAAGAGATTTAGATATTAGTATATGTAATGTAGAGGGAGAAGGGGTGCCATATCCTGATAATTATTTTGATGTAATATATAGTAAGTCTTTTTTAGAGCATCTTCAAAATCCAAGTGAATTTATTAAGGAAGCGTATCGAGTATTAAAACCAGGCGGACTTTTGTTATCAATGACTCCTGATTGGGAATCAACACATCAAAAGTTTTATGATGATTATACGCATGTAAGCCCTTTTACTATTGTGTCACTTGAAAATATTCAACTTGCTATTGGCTTTGATAACGTCAAGGTGTACAAGTTTAGACAGCTGCCTATCGTATGGAAATATCCTGTATTGAATAATTTTTGTGCATTGATTAGCCCTTTTATACCTGTCAGAACTAAATTTTCTTTTTTGCGGTGGTCTAGGGAATTAATGTTAGTTGGGAGCGGTAGAAAGCCGAGAGACGTTTAATGGATTTAGGTTTGAAAAATAAACATGTTTTAGTAACCGGATCATCACGTGGCATAGGTTTGGCTATTGTTGAAAGTTTTTTGCAAGAAGATGCGAAAACTTGTCTGGTATCTCGAGGCTCTAATACTTTGTTTGAAAGTGAGAAAAAATTACAAGATGCTTATGGCTTAGAAAGTGTCTTTGCTTGCAAGTGTGACTGCACTAATATTGAATCACTTAATGATTTGAAGAGTGAAGTTGAAGATAGGTGGAGTAGTTTAGATATTGTTGTGGTTAATGTAGGTGATGGACAAAGTGTATCAGATGCCTTACCTGATGATGAGCAATGGCGAAGAACGTGGAGTAACAATTTTGAATCTGCATTGCAAACAGCTAGAGTTTTTTTACCAATGTTAGAAAAATCAAAAGGTTCTTTATTATTTATTTCATCTATTGCAGGAGTGGAAGCTTTTGGCGCACCTACTGACTATTCAACTGCCAAAACAGCAGTTATCGCCTTGGCAAAAAATATGGCAAGAAAGTTAGCATTCGATGATGTAAGAGTGAATGTTATTGCCCCTGGTAATGTATTATTTGATGGTAGCTCTTGGGATGAAAAAATCAAACAAGATAAAAAACGAGTAGATAAAATTATCAAATCAACTGTTCCGATGAATCGTTTTGCAACACCACAAGAGATTGCAGACTCAGCTGTATTTTTATGTTCAGATAGAGCGAGTTTTATTACGGGAGCCACTTTGGTGATTGATGGCGGACAAACTGTAGGAGTAATATAGATGTTAGAAGATTTATTTAGATTAGATGGAAAGGTTGTTGTTATAACAGGTGCAATAGGATTACTGGGTAGGAAGCATGCTGAGGCAATAGCATGTTATGGTGGTACACCGATATTATTAGATTTATCGCAACAAGCAGTTGATGATTTTTCGAATGAGTTAAGTGAAAAATACAAAGTAAATTCAGCTGGTTTTGCGGTTGATATTACTGATGAAAAAGCCATTAAAAATAACATTAAATTAATAATGGATAAGTTTGGCAAGATTGATGGTTTGGTTAATAATGCTGCAAATAATCCTAAAGTTGAAGAAAATAAGAATGTTAACTTTTCTAGATTAGAGAACTTCCCTTTAGATATTTGGAATAATGATATTGCTGTTGGTTTAACTGGCGCTTTTTTATGTGCCAAACATTATGGTTATCAAATAGCACAAAATCCGAAAGGTGGTTCTATTGTTAATATTTCTTCTGATTTGGGGCTAATGGCACCTGACCAAAGACTTTATAAAAAAGAAGGTATAGGTGAAGACAAGCAAAATGTTAAACCTGTTACTTATTCAATAGTTAAAACAGGGCTTATTGGCTTAACAAGATATTTAGCAACTTATTGGGCTGATAAAAATGTACGCTGTAATGCTATGTGCCCAGGTGGCGTGGAAAATGGACAGCCCGAAGATTTTCTTGCAAAAGTATCGTCACTAATACCTATGAATCGTTTGGCTAAATCAGATGAATATCAAGGTACATTGTTGTGGATGTTGAGTGATGCATCTAGCTACTTAAATGGCGCCGTAGTGCCGGTCGAAGGTGGGCGTACAACTTGGTAGATAGGACTCTTATTACTACAGCTGACATTAGGACATGGCCAGAAGATAAAAAAGAACCAGTTTTGTTTCTTGGCGAATGGTGTCGTCGTCATAGCTTAAGAGAAAGATGGGAAGGGATGGACGCAAAGGTCGCCCCTTATCATTGGGACAATCGCGAACAGCTGCATTCTGACTATAAATATTTATCAAATGTATATGAAGATATTCTTTCAGAATTATCAAAAGACCTAAATAAATTACATGGAAAACAATATAGTCAGCGTTATTGGAGAATTTTTATTGGTCCATGGCTAGGTTGCTTTGTTCAAGTAGTCTTTGATAGATGGGTAATGTTGGATTATGTATTTAATAATTATAAAATACATAAACTTTACACTAGTAGTGAATTGTCAGAACAAAATGTTCCAATAGATATGCGTCAATTTACTGATATGATGGTGTCAGATTTATGGAATGAAGCTATTTATAAACAGATTTCTGAAATTATAAAACCTGATATTTTGTGCAAAAAGGATAATGGCTTTTCTTTTGAAGAAGTGTCTAGAAATAGTAAAAAACAACCTGTCTTACGTAATTACCTGTACAAATTTATTAACTTTCTCAGTAGATTAAGATGCAAAAAGGATAAGTATTTCTTTATTGCTACATATCTTCCTTTCTTCTCAGAAATGTATTTGAATATTAAGTTAGGGCAATTCCCAAGATATTGGAAAAGTGCTGATATTCAAAAAACAAAAATAAATAATTCCAAGCGTTACAGTTTAGCAAAAAATATAAATAGTGACAGTGATTCATTTAAAAGTATTTTAAGAGTATTAATTCCAAGACAAATTCCATCAGCTTATGTAGAGTCTTATGAAATTCTTAATGACGAATTAAAAAGACTTAACTGGCCATTAGCACCTGAAGTGATATTTACAAGTAACTCTTTTTATAGTGATGATTTATTCAAGTACTGGGCAGCAAGTAAATGTGAAAATGGCTCAAAGTTAATCATTGGACAGCATGGCGGGTTGTTTAATATGACGAAGTTTTCATTTTTAGAGGAGCATCAGCATCAGGTGTCTGATGCATGGTTTAGCTGGGAGGCTAAAATTAATTCACCAGGATCTAAGGTGTCAATTGGAATGTTTCATCATTCGATTAACGGAAAGGTGAGGCACGATAAGAAAGGTGGAGCGATATTAGTTGAATTGAAGATACCTAGATATTCTTTTCATTTGAATGCTGTTCCAGTGTCTAGCCAGTGGCTATCGTATTTCAATGATCAGACTGTATTCGTTCGTTCGTTGCCGTATGATATACAATCAAAGTTGACTGTAAGGTTGTTTTGTAAAGATTATGGATGGGATCAATTACAGAGATGGACGGAAGAGTTTCCAAATATCTCTATTGACAAAGGAAGTGAAAAATTTAGAAAGGTTGTTAGCAAGAGTCGTATTTTTATTGGAACATATAATGCAACTACATACCTGGAAGTTTTTAACTGGAACATTCCGACAATTTTATTTTGGAATAAGAATCATTGGGAGTTAGAAAAAGATGCTGAAGTCCAGTTCAAAGAATTAGAATTAGTTGGAGTATTTCACAATTCACCAGAAAGCGCAGCAATACATCTTGCAAATATCTGGAATGATGTCGATAATTGGTGGTACTCTGACAGTGTTCAGATGGCAGTAAAGGGGTTTTGTCATATATATGCCCACAACACAAAAAATCAAGTTGACAGAATGAAGTTTTGCATAAAATCAGCTCATGTATGACTGTATTACACATTCATAAGCGTAAAATTTCCTTTGTAAAATGTTGAATTATTATTAGTGTATTGATTTTCAATTCTACTTCAATATGAAATATTTTTTTGTTTATTGGCTGCTAATTACTCTTTTTAGCTATATATTTTTATGAATGATAGTTTTACGATAAATAAACGCTTTACTGTTAGCCTGATAAGTAACCTAATAAAAAGTGCCGTATCTTTTACAACGGGTATATTGCTTGCCCGTTGGCTAGGTCCTGATGATTATGGGCGAATGGCGTTCCTAATAGCTTCATTTTTAGCATTCAAGCAACTGTTTGACATGGCTACATCTTCAGCTTTCTTTACTTTTTTATCGCAACGATCACGAAGTAAGCAGTTTATTCGGTATTTTTGGTATTGGGTAGGTGCACAGTTCACTGTTTCTATTTTATTTGTTGCACTCATCTTGCCTGAAGACATCTTGCAAAAGGTCTGGGTAGGTGAGCAAAAAACACTAATTATTCTGGCATTGATTGCAACTTTTATGCAACACCATGTTTGGAGCATTGCCTCCCAAATGGCAGAGGCATCAAGGCAGACCATATGGGTACAAAAACTCAATGTTCTTGTCGTTCTGCTTCATTTGTGCGTAGTTGTTTCTTTATGGTTGATTGGTGAGTTAATCTTGCCGCTGATCTTTGTTGCGCTTATTGTAGAGTGGTCAATTGCAGGATGGATTGCTTCACGAATGTACCAGAAAGAGTCGGTGCTAGGTAGTGACAGTATTGTTGATACGCCTAAATCAGTATTTAAGGAGTTTTGGCGCTATTGCATGCCATTTGTTCCATATTCCTTATTAAGCTTTATGCATATTTTTGCTGACCGTTGGATGCTCCAACATTGGGGTGGGGCAAATGAGCAGGCTTATTACGCAGTTGCTCAGCAATTTTCTGCAGTGGCCCTATTGGCAACCTCTTCAATTTTAAGGATTTTCTGGAAGGAGGTTGCTGAAGCGCAACATCAAAAGGATACTGCAAAGGTAGAGCGTCTTTATTTTAAAGTATCACGCATTCTATTTTTCATTGGAACTATTATTGCTGCGGGTTTAATTCCATGGTCAAAGGAGATTGTAACCGTATTACTTGGTGATGCGTATCTTGCGGGAGTTGTTACCTTGATGATTATGTTTCTTTATCCCATTCATCAGTCATTGGGGCAGATTGGAAACTCACTCCTCTACGCAACCGAGAGAGTAAAAATACAGGTTGTTATGGGTCTGATATTTTTGTCATCTAAAATGATTGTATCTTATTTTATGCTTGCTCCAAAAGATATGTTTATACCAGGCCTTGGACTGGCTTCTGAAGGATTGGCTATCAAAATGGTAGTAAGTCAGTGGATTATTGTAAATATACAAGCATACGTTATTGCCAGAGTGTTTGGCTGGAAATACGATTGGCTTTATCAGTTGGTTGGATTACTTATAGTAATAATAATGGCTTATGCGGCACAGATGGTTGGCTTCTATATTTTTGAAGATTTTATTATAATGCAATTTATTATATCTGGACTGATTTATTTATTAATGATTATCAGTGTCTTATATTACTTTCCATGGCTTGCAGGACTTAAGCGTAAAGAGGTTACTAAGTATGTCGAAAAAATTCGTAGAAAATATTATGGATAGACTTATATACAGTATTGCTAGTTAAATATTTTGTTACTAGTATGAACAACATGACGCATTATCACAAAAAATAAAGGTAGAAGTATGATTAAAGTTTTAGACTGTACTCTTAGAGATGGCGGGTACATAAATAATTGGAATTTTTCACGGTCGCAAGTTGACAAAATTACTAATGCCTTGTGTAGGTCTAATATAGATATTATTGAATTAGGCTATTTGGACAAAAAAAGAGGAAGTAAGGAAAATTCAACATTGTTTAATACAGTCTCTTCAGTTGATAATATTATTGATAATTTACCTATAAAAGCTCAAATGGTGGTGATGATTGATTTATATGCTTTTGATGTGCATGCATTACCAAAAAAAGTTGATACAAAAATAGATGGTATAAGACTAGCCTTTCATAAGCATGATATAAAAAATGCTTTACAGGCAGCAAGAAAAATAATTAACTTGGGGTACCAACTTTTTTTTCAACCAATGGTCACCAAGACTTATACGGATAAGGAGTTTTTAACTTTAATTGAAAAAGTTAGTCAAATAGATATTTATGCATTTTATATTGTAGATAGTTTCGGCTCAATGTCACTCTCAGAATTTAGGCATTATATTGGCTTAGCAGACGCCAATTTAAATAGTGATGTAGGTTTAGGATATCATTCACATAATAACATGCAACTAGCGTTCTCTAATGCGATTGATTTTTGCAATAGTCAAATTGATAGAGAGGTTATTATTGATAGTAGTATTTATGGCATGGGTAGAGGTGCCGGTAATTTAAATACTGAGCTTATTGCAGATTACTTAAACAATAAAGATCATAAAAAATACAATGTTTTGCCATTGCTTGAAGTTATTGATGAGATTCTGACTTATTACTTTAAAAAACAACCCTGGGGCTTTTCCCCTGCACAATATCTTTCATCTTCATTTGATTGCCATCCTAATTATGCCTCGTATTTAGTTGATAAAAAAACTACCCATATTGCAGATATTCAGAAAGTTTTGGAAAAGATACCTTTAAATAAGCGAGTGTCATTTGATGAGAGCGCTGTTGATAAGTTATATCAACAGTTCTTATTAACTATCAAGTCAGAAGCGCAAGGAGAATTGAACATTCCTAATGACAAGAAAGTGTTGTTAATTGCTTCTGGAAATTCAGTTAGTAACAACCTGAATTTAATAAAACAAAAGATAAAGAGTGGTAATTATTTTGTCATTGCTTTAAATTATAAACCTCAATTTAATTGTGACTATTATTTTTTCTCAAACCATCAGAGATTTGATGAGTTTAAAGGATTGTTGCCAATAGAGAGGAGGGTTATTACTACCAATATCAAGTGTAATCAAAAGACTGGCATTGTTCTTGAATTGAAGGATATTGTTTATATTGAAGATAAATTTGTTACTAATGTTGCAATATTGATGATTAATTATCTAATATCTCAAAATATTAAACAGGTTGAAATAGCGGGATTAGATGGCTATCAAGTAGGCAGAGACAACTATGCATATAATGAAACTAACGTTCCCAATAGTGAGCTTTTATTCATTGAGTTGAATCAAGCTGTTGAGAGTTCGCTAAAAGTATTAAAATCATTTATCAATATCAAGCTAATTACATCTTCTATTTATGAAGATATATTATAGAAAAATATTATGACAAGATTTAAACAAATGCAAACTTTGCTTGATAACAGAAAATACTTTAAGTTAGTATGTGGCGCAGGCAATGAAGATGCCGAAGAGGTTAAAAGGTTAACGATTTTATATACGTTGGCAGGCGCTAAAGGAATGGATGTATCTGCGAATACTGGTGTTGTAACTGCTTGTATGGAGGGAATTGATATTGCATTTGAGCTAGCCAAAGAGTTTGGAATTAATTTAAAGATAAGGCCATTTATTATGGTGAGTGTTGGTATGCCAGGCGATCACCATGTACGTAAATCTTATATTAATTTAGACACCTGTTTGAAGTGTGATTTATGTATTCCTGTCTGCCCTACTGACGCAATTCCCAAAGAATTAGTAGTGATTAAAGATAAATGTATAGGCTGCGGAAATTGTAGTGCTATTTGTCCAAGGCAAGATATTATTCACTATGAGCATAATAATAAAGAGTTGGAAATATTGTTGCCTGAATGCTTAGCAGCTGGTGCTGAACAAGTTGAATTGCATGCTGCAGTTGCAGATGATGAGGCTATTATGGAAGAATGGCAATTGGTTAGCAATATCAATCCGAATGGACATATTTCAATGTGTTTGGACAGGTTACATCTATCAAACTTTGCTTTTGAGCGTCGAGTTGAAAAGGCAAGGGAAATTGCAGGCGATAGGCTTATTATCCAGTCAGACGGCTATCCAATGAGTGGCGGAGAAGATGATTTTAATACCACTCTTCAAGCAATCGCCACAGCAGATGTGCTTAACAAAAGATTCAATATGAAGCTAAGAAAATCAAAAAATATCTTAATTTATAAAAAGAAAAATGAGGTTGATCAGTTATTGTCTGGTGGCACCAATTCATTGACAGCAGTATTAGCTAATCAAACAGGTGTGAAATTTCAAGGTGCATCTTTAGGTACTTTTGCAAGAAAAATTGTTAAAGAAATAGTTGACAATGAAAATTTTTATGACGATATTAATGGAATAAAAAAAGGTTATTTGATTGCCAAGAGGTTAGTTGTTGCCAATATTGGTGAAATAAATGAGTGATTTATTAATTAATAACAAACCTGTATTGCTTGATGTTGAGGCAGTTATTTTTGATAAAGATGGCACTTTGATAGATGTGCATCATTATTGGACTTCAATGTTAAAAATAAGAGCGAGACTAATTGTGAAGAAATACAAGTTAGATGGTAAGGTGGAAAATGAATTAATGGGTGCTATGGGTATTGATGCAAAAACTGGTAAAATTAAAATTGATGGACCTGTTGGCATCAAACCAAGGCCATTTATTGTTAGTGTTGCTGCTGAAGTTTTGAATTCTAATAATGTTACTGCTAGTCATAATGATATAGAAGGCATATTTTTAGAGGTTGATAAAAAAACTTCTGATAATATTTTACCACTATTAAAATTATTGCCGGGTGTAGAGCGACTATTAGAAGGTTTAGACCAATGTGGTATTATTATAATGTTGGCTACCACTGACATGACAATGCGTGCCCGTTTAGCAATGAGAGCCCTCAATATTGAGCATTTTTTTAGTGAAATTATTGGTGGAGATGCTGTTGATTTTGCCAAGCCATCTCCAGATTTAGCATTAAATATTATAGAAAAAACAGGAGTTGACCAGGGTAAGGTGGCAATTGTTGGCGATCATCCGGTAGATATAAAAATGGGAGTAGCAGCAAGTCTTGGTTGTAATATTGGTGTTTTGACAGGGTTGTCAAATTCTGATTTGTTTTCAGAATTGGATTGTTTTGTTGTTGAGAGTCTTGAAGATATAGGAGTGAAATGTTGACTCGTAATAAATTAAAAGAAAAGCTAAATAAAGGCGAGGCGGTTCTTGGTACATGGAATACACTTTCATCTCCGCTTGTGACTGAGGTATTGGCTCAATCTGGTTTGGATTTTCAAATTATTGATTTGGAGCATGGACCTTTTGCAATGGATAAAGTCCATTTACATGTTTCTGCATGTGAAAATTCTCAATGCACGCCATTAGTTAGGATACCTAGTAATAGTGACTGGATGGCATTACAGGTATTGGATCAAGGTGCACATGGTGTAGTCGTTCCTCATATTGACTCAGTTGATGATGCCAAGAATTTTGTTAATGCAACAAAATACTATCCTAGAGGAAATCGGGGCTTTACTCCTTTTTCAAAGGCCGGAGGCTTTAAAAATACTAATGTGAATGAGTATGTTAGTCGAGCAATTGAGCAGACTATTAACATTGTTATTATAGAATCTAAAGAGGGGTTAGATATTCTTGAAGAAATTTTGAAAGTGAGTGAAATTGATATAATTTATTTCGGTGCTTATGATTTATCTCAAGCATTAGGACATCCTGGTAATATCAAACATCCGGAAGTTATTCAAGCGATACAAGAAGGCGTTGATTTGGTAAATGGTGCAAATAAATATGCAGGTGGTTTTGTTCCTCAAAACAAGGATGAAGTTCAAGAATTGCTTGATATGGGTATGAAGTTCATTACTTATGAGGTTGATAGCTCAATCATCTATAGGCATGTTAATGATGTTTCCAGTTGGTTTTCAAGGGTAAAGTAATGAATAAAGTAGTGGCAATTATTCCATCACGACTAGAATCATCTAGGCTACCCAACAAAGCATTAGTTGATATTTTAGGTTTGCCAATGATTGTGCATGTGTTCAAGAGATGTTTATTAGCAAAGAGTCTTGATGCTGTCTATGTGGCAACTGATAATATTAAAATTAAAGCGGTAGTTGAAAGTCACGGTGGACAAGTTATTATGACTTCTACTAAGCATAAAACAGGTACAGATAGAATTGCTGAAGCTGCACAAGATGTAGATGCAGATATCATTGTCAATGTACAAGGTGACGAAGCTTTGGTTAATCCAGAGTATATTGACAAAGCGGTCTATAGTTTAGTTAATTCTTCTGGGGCAGATGTGTCTATTTTAGTTAATCCTTTCAACAAGAAAAACTCACCTTCTGATATTAAGGCGGTGCTTAATGAGAGCGATGAAATTATGTATTTATCTAGGGAGGATATCCCATCCAATGCAAGAGTTGACAATCCTCAGATGCTAAAGGCTTACCATATCGTTCCTTTTAGAAAAGACTTCTTGTTGCAATATGCTAAATGGGAAAAGACGGAACTAGAGCAAATAGAGTTCAATGAGTATCTAAGGATTTTAGAGAAGGGTTATAAAATTCAAGCGGTTCGTGTGGAGAGCGATGCTATTAGTGTTGATACCAAGCAAGACTTGGAGCTTGTTAGGTACAAGATGAAGACAGATGAGGTTAGTCAACTATATTTATAGTTGAGAGGATAGAATCTTGTTTAGAAATTTGAATATGACAATACAGGATAGATTGAATTATGTTTCTGAATATATTGACAATATAAAGAAGAATGCATATTTAGATATAGAGAATATAGAAAATTTAGCCTTATCTAAGAGTCTGAGCAGTAATTTAGTAAAAAAATATACCTCTGAACTAAGGCCAAATAAGCTAATAAAATTATTTATAATCAAGCAAATGATTGTATTTTATTTAAAAAACTTTCCAAGGTTTTTTTTATATATTATTGGATTTATAATATTTATTTTTTTTGGAAAGAGGAGTAAAGTAGACTGGAATCAGAGTTTTTTTTTCATAGATGTGTTTTTTTTGGTAGATAAAATTATTAAAGCCAATAATTTTAAAGAGGATTATTTAGGTGGATTATATAATGTGCTGGAAAAGTACAATAAGAACTACATCTTCTTGCCTAGATTGCATGGGGTTGGTAAAAATCCTTTCAAGCTAATTGACTTATTTAATGTCACAAATCAAGATAAAAGTAGTGTGTTTTTATACGAATATGAGCTTTTAAATATAATTGATATATTCAAGATTTTTATTTTTATTTTAAAGTACCCATTTAAACAATTTAAGTTGATACAAAACAAAAAACATGAATTAGATGCATATTTTAATTATGAGTTATTTAGTGTTTTATCTAGAACATCCTTTACAGCATATGTCAGATATTTAGTTGGTAGGAAAATGGCAAAAAAAATAAAAGGTGGGTCAAAAATCATTAGTTGGCAGGAGTTTCATAATATTGAAAAATCTTTTTACAGAGCGGTAAAAGAATCGAGACAAGACGTAGTGATTTATGGCTGTGAATTTTCAGCAACATATAAAGCATATATTAGTATGCATATTACTGATATTGATTTTGATTTGAAGGTTACACCTCATCAGACATTATTAAATGGAAAGTGCAATTATAGTGATAGTAATAAACATGTATTCAGAAGTGGTGTATCTTTAAGATATCAAAATTTATTTAGGTATGTAGATGATAGTGAAAAAACTAAAAAACCACTAGCGTTAATAGGCTATAACATAAAAGAAGGGGTGGATATCCTTAAAAAGGCCAATGGCATGAAAGAATTGAATGTTAAAATACATCCAGCTACGAATGAGAGGCAATTTAATAAATATATGAAGAGTGGTTGGAATTATATCCATGGAGATTTATATGAAGCCCTTAAAGGTGCGGATTCTGTATTCACGCCACCTTACGCAGGAACATCATTAGAGGTGGTTGCTTGTGGCATTCCAGTGATTATAATTGCCAATGAAGATAATTTAATTAACCCTTTGGTAGATTATGGAAAGGGAAAGATTTGGAATATTGTTTTTAATGAGCAAGATATTAAAAAGAAACATAATAATCTCCTGAAGTATAAAAAAAATAATCCGGACAAGGTTAGGAAAATAGCTCACTGGTATAAGGAAAATTTCTTTATAGAGCCAACAGAAGAAAATATTGTTAAAGCATTTGAATTAAACTAATTAAAACACAGAATATGAAAGCATTGATACTTGCAGGCGGTTTTGGGACGCGCCTTAGTGAAGAAACAGATATTAAGCCAAAACCTATGGTAGAAATAGGCGGTAAGCCAATACTATGGCATATTATGAAAACCTATTCTCATTATGGTGTTAATGAATTTGTTATATTGTTGGGTTATAAAGGGTATTACATTAAGGAATATTTTTTGAACTACTTTTTACATCAGAGTAATGTAACAATCAATATGTCAAATGGTGACATGGAAGTGCATGATAATTCCAGCGAACCTTGGAAGGTAACATTGCTTGATACCGGGTTGAATGCCATGACTGGTGCAAGAATCAAAAAAGCAAAAGCATATATTGGTAATGAGTCTTTTATGCTTACTTATGGCGATGGCGTGGCTGATATTGATATACAAGAGGTGCTTGCATTCCATCAGGAACATGGCAAGTTAATGACCATGACTTCTGCTCAACCCGAAGGTAGATTCGGCGCCCTTAATATTAACGAGAATGATCAAGTTACGACGTTTGAAGAAAAGCCTAAGGGAGATGGGTCGTGGATAAATGCCGGCTACTTTGTTTGTCAGCCAGAAGTATTGGATTACATTGATGATGATGATGATGTTGTATTTGAACAGGAGCCACTTAGGAAGTTGGCGCAAGATGGGGAAATTTTTACTTACAAACATAAAGGCTTTTGGATGCCGATGGATACATTAAGAGATAAAACCAAACTTAATGAAATGTGTGAGAGTGGAAATTCTCCTTGGATGATCTGGGATAAATAATGTTTGAAAATATTTATCAAAATAAAAAAGTATTAGTAACTGGACATACTGGCTTTAAAGGTTCCTGGCTAACCACATGGTTGTTAAGCTTGGGTGCCGATGTAATTGGAGTCTCTAGAGATGTTCCAACTCAGCCATCAATGTTTGAGATATTAGGGTTGGCTGAAAAAATCCAGAGCTATATTATTGATATTCGTGATACAGAGTCATTGAGTCAAGTAGTTTTAGATGAAAAGCCAGATTTTGTGTTCCATTTGGCGGCGCAAGCAATAGTATCAACATCTTATAGTAATCCGTTAGATACTATTTCATCAAATGTGATGGGAACAGCTAATCTGCTAGAGTCATTACGAATTTCAAATCATCAATGTACGGCAGTTATTATTACAAGTGATAAAGCCTACGACAATATTGAGCAGGTTTGGGGTTATAAAGAAAATGATCCGATGGGTGGCAAGGATATTTACAGTGGCTCTAAAGGTGCGGCAGAGTTAGTATTCAAGTCTTACTATCACTCATTCTTTAAGTTAAAAGAATCTAATGTGCGCTTAGCAGTTTCCAGAGCAGGCAATGTGATTGGCGGCGGCGATTGGGCGCAAGACAGGATTGTTGTGGATTGTGTTGAAGCTTGGAGCAAAGGGAGGAGTGTTGAGATAAGAAGTCCAGAGGCAACACGCCCCTGGCAACATGTCTTGGAGCCACTTAGCGGATACTTGAATTTAGGCCAGGAACTTCATAATGATAAAAATCTTAATGGTGAAGGTTTTAATTTTGGACCTCGTGCAGAGCAAAACCATACGGTTGTAGAATTACTGGAAGATTTAAGTAAATATTGGAATTTTAAAAATTCATCTGATGCATTTACTGTGACGGATGACATCCCTTTCCATGAGGCCGGATTGTTGAAGCTTAACTGCGATAAGGCGCTTTCAGTATTGAAATGGCAAGCAACATTAGAATACCAAGATACAATTGAATTCACCTCAAAGTGGTATTATAGCCACTATAAAAGTGATGCAGATATGATGCAACAAACAATTTACCAGATTGATGAATATGAAAATATTGCCAAGTCTAAATCACTCAAATGGACGGCGTAACTCTCACACCGTTGAGAAAAATTGAACACTCTAAGGGTGATATCTTTCACGCAATGAAAGCGACTGATAAAGGCTTCTCTGGATTTGGGGAGGCTTATTTTTCAACTGTCAACAAATCTGATGTTAAAGGTTGGAAAAAACATACTGAAATGATTTTGAATTTGGTTGTTGTGACGGGTGAAATTGAGTTTGTAGTATGTAATGGCATTGACTTCTTTAATGTTAAACTGTCGAAAGGCAATTATCAAAGGCTGACAGTTGAGCCAGGTTTATGGGTTGCTTTCAGAGGTTTGTCTAATGAGAATATACTGCTTAACTTGGCAAGTATTGAGCATGATCCGAACGAGAGCGAGAATGTTCATTTGAATGCTTTTGATTATGATTGGAATACGCCATAGAGTTGCTTTATGGTAATGAAAAAGACAGTTTTAATTACCGGCGGTTTTGGGCTTTTGGGTGGGCGACTGGGCCAGTATTTGCATGGTGATTACAATGTAATTTTAGCCAGCAGATCTGATCAAGATGTGCCTGATTGGTTGCCGTTGTCGAAAACAATAAAAATTGATTGGGATGATGAAGCTTCTTTGAATGATGCTTGTAATTTGGTTGATATTGTTATTCATACCTCTGGATTGAATGCACAGGAATGTAGTAGCGATCCAGAGAAAGCTTTGTTAGTTAATGGTATGCATACTAAAAATTTGGTTGGGGCAGCTGTTAACCAAAGTGTAAATTTTTTTATTTATTTATCAACAGCGCATGTCTATAGTGATAACTTACTTGGCATTATTACCGAAGACATGCCAACAATAAATATTCATCCTTATGCAACCAGCCATGTTGCCGGAGAAAATGCTGTTTTATTGGCCATAAGACAAGAATATATAGAAGGGAGTGTTGTTCGTATTGCTAATGCGTTTGGCAGTCCAACGAGTAAAGACGTAAACTGCTGGATGTTGCTAGTAAATGATTTATGTAAACAGGCAGTTGTTGAGAGATCTCTTACATTGAATGGTGATAGTAAAACAGTACGTGATTTCGTTACTATTAGGGATTTTTGTTCTGTGATAAGGCTTTTAATAGAAGATAATAATGCAAGCAACATCGTAAATATAGGTAGTGGCAAGGTGTATTCGATTGTCGAAATGGCAACTAAAATACAGAGTAATTGCTTAAATGTGTTAGGGTTTAAGCCACCAATAATACTTAAACAAAAACCATCAATGAACAAAAATTCATTCCACTTTCAAACCAATTATTTAGACAGTATTGGTTTTAAGTTTGCCAATGATTTTGACTTAGAAATTAGAGAATTGATTCACTTTTGTGAGGAGAGCTTTCCTAAAAATGTATTTTATATTGATTGAGTATGATAAGTAATATGGTTGAAAAGACATCAAATTATAATGAGCTGCCACTGGTCAGTGTCATTATGAATTGTTATAATGGCAAAAAGTATTTACGAAAAGCAATTGACTCTGTATATGGGCAAACTTATAAAAATTGGGAGATTATTTTTTGGGATAATGCATCGACAGACAGTAGCTCAATAATAGCAAGATCGTACAATGATGGAAAATTAAAATATTATAATGCAGATGTAAATACAACATTGGGTATTGCAAGGAACGCCGCTATAGAAAGATCTAACGGTGAAATAATTGCATTTTTAGATGTTGACGATTACTGGGAAAAAAATAAGCTCGAATTGCAAGTGCCACTTTTTAAAAAGGAGATGGTAGGCATTGTGTGTGGTAATTATTGGATAGAAAATGAGTTAAACAGTAGGAAAAATAATAAAATTTTATCAAAAAAAAATTTAACCAGAGGATTTGTAGTAGATGAATTATTATCAAACTATTTTGTTGGAAATTTGACGCTAATGATACGTAAAGAGGCGTTGAATAAATTAACAGGCCTTATAGATACTAGATACCCAATAATAGCAGACTTTGATCTGGTTGTAAGAATTGCACTTTCATGGGAAGTAGACTATGTGTCAGATACGATTGCAACATATCGTCGTCATGGAGGTAACCTTACATCAACAGATGAAATAAGTTATGCTTATCAGATGATAGAATGGATTGAAAGCCCAACTAATAATATATACAAACAGTATCCCGGATATATTGTGTGTAAGTGTAAAGCGTATTATATGGCAGTAGTTGCTTATAAATTTATTGGTAATTATTATAACGCATTTCGATATTTAACTAAAATTAGCTGCTCTCGTGAAAGGGTAAGAGGTGTACTAGTTGTGCTTACCCCTAAATTTATACTTGCGTATTTTAGAAAGTAAGCTAAATATTAAGAATGATTAAAGTGGCATGTATTTTGAGCGAAGTTGACTATGCAACTATACCAGTTGATAATTTCTTAGCTTTAGACTCTACGGTAGGATAATAATGTTTGAAAAAATATTACATCTATTACTTATTGTGTATGTTTGTAGTTTTGCTTTTTATACGCTATTAAATTCCTCTGGTATAGCGCCACTTACCCTGTTTGTGGCTTTTGCAATGATGATCTTTATTCTAGTTAGTGCAAAACATTTGTACGTACCAAATTTTAATATAAATGATGTCTTGATTTTATTTATTCTTATTATCACTTTACTTTCATTTTTGTTTTCGAGCGAGTCCAGTCTGAATGCTAATTATTTACTTGCTTACCTTTATGTCGTGTTAGCTTACTATTTGACACAAAGAGTGATTATATATAATTTGAATATTAGGTCTTTAGGGTTTGTGCCATTTAAAGGTTTATATTTTCTATTTGTTATAATTGTTATAACTGGTATTCTTGACTATTTTCTTCTTATTAATGGAATAAATATTCGAGAGCTGCTTGATTTGACGAAGGCTAATAAATTGGCTGGCACGGGGATCTTTGTCAGACCAACAGGTTTTTTTGTTGAGCCCACTGATTACGCACTATTTTTATCAGCCACCTTTCCTTTTGCTTTTATATATCTAAATGTTTTTCAAAAATACGATAAAAAAAATAAATTTATTATTTTTTATTATTTTTTATTATTTTTTGCTTTATTGGTGCTAACAAGAAGTGCAGCTGCCGTTGCTGGAATTATAATTGGGTTGGCTTTAATTGCTTTGGATTTCATACTCCGATATAACTACAAGCTCAGGTTTTTGGTTAAATTGTGTAATATCTATTCCATTATTTTTATTTTCTTTGTTTCTTTGTTGTTTATATTTGATTTACCTTTCTTGTCAGATGTGATAGAAATTATTTTTTCAAAGATATTTTTAAGTGATGAAATGGCATCCGCTAATAATAGATATTTTGCATGGTCTCGTGCAATAAACCTCTTTCTTGATTCACCAAATGTAATTATTGGTTATGGTACTGGATATCTTTCTGGGACTAAGGTTTCAGCAATAAGTTGGCATTTATCACTCCTTGTGGATAATGGAATTATATCTATCGCCTTACTTTCAATAATCCATGTTTATACTTACTATCTTATATTTAGGCTTGACCCTTTATTTCGTTATGCTCTGTATGTTTCGTATACCGTGTTATCAGTCGGTTTGTTTACAAATACAGGATTTTATTTTCCATTATTTTGGTTTATTACGGCATTAATTCCATCAGTGCACAATTCAAGGTATCGTGCACCATTTACCACACCAAAAGAGCTGACAACTTTTTAAAATTTCTTGTGATAGGGTGCTACAGATATTATGAAAATAAAAATTATCCATTTTATTACAGCACTTGAAGGTGGCGGTGCGGAAAAAATATTGTTTGAGACAATATCTGGCTTAAGGGGGCAATTCAATCATCAGGTTGTTGTACTCTCAAAAAGAGGCGCTTACTGCAAAAAAATTGAAGATATTGATATTTCAGTTGAAAAAATCTCTATTCGACTATTGTGGAAATTGTTGCTTTCTGAAAGAAACAGATATTTGATTCACAGTTATCTTTATCATTCTCATATAGTTTCATTATTATTTAAACTTATTGGTTATCACGTGATTTGGTCTATACACAGTTCTATTATTAACACTGTAGACTTTAAAATCAAGCTAGTTAGCTGGCTATCATATTTGGTGCCAAACAAGATAATATACGTGTCTGATTTTGCAAGAAATCAACATACTCAGATTGGGTTTACTAAGCAAAAATCAATAGTAGTTTACAATGGACTGGATGTTAATAAATTTAATAATAAAAACCAATGTGCTTTGGCTATTGATAAGAGCTATACCTGTATCGCTATGATTGCTAGATATCATCCCATTAAGGATTATTCTAAATTTTCTTCTATTGCTTCTATTGCCCTTCAATTAAATCCATCTTGTTATTTTTATTTAATAGGTAAGGGTAACAATAAATCCAATAAAGAGTTATTGGATTTGCTTGAAAAACATCAACTTTTAGACAATGTAAAATTGATGGGCGAAGTAGATGATATAGCCGCCATATTGCCCTGTTTTGATTTATTGGTTTCAACATCAAAGTCAGAATCTTTTGGTTTGACCATTGTGGAGGCGATATTATCTAATGTAAATGTATCAACCATTAATCTACCTATTATGGATGAACTGTTCGAGCATTGCAGCCCTAATATGGGAGAGTTGAAAGATGAGGATAGTGCAAAAATATGGCTAGAAAAATCTAAAGAAAAGCCTAATGATGCCCTCATTCAATATGCTAATAACTACTCTCTTGATCAAATGATAAAATCGTATAAAGTTATTTATAGAGACTATTTAAAATGAAGCTTAAAATAATTTGTCCAACATGTGGTAGCGGCTTGAAGGTTGCTAGAAAAATATCCTGTCTTAATTGTAATGAAGATTACCCTGTTTATAATGGAACGCCAATCTTACTATCAAATAAGAATGATCTTTTTGATAAAGAATCATCAATAAACCAATCTTCAAGTGGATTTAACACTGGGTTTAGTTCAAAAGTAAGTAACTATTTGCCAACTATAACGCTAATCACCTTTCAAAACAAGGCCCTAGAAAGATTTATCAATAACCTTGATGCGGATAATAGTTTCCTGGTGATTGGAGCGGGATTTGATAAGGATTTAAAGAGTAGACTGTTGCTAAAAAGTGACAATGTGACGGTTACAGATGTAATAGCGTCGCCGCTCACTGATTATGTTTGTGATGTCACTAATTTGCCTTTTGCTGACAATCAATTTGATGCAGTATTTGTGATTGCTGTTTTAGAGCATGTTGTAGAGCCTCAAGCTGCAGTAAGTGAAATTTCTAGAGTTCTTAAGTATGATGGAAAGGTGTTTTCAAGTATTCCATTTATGCAACAAGTTCATATGGGTTGTTATGACTTTACAAGATATACTTTATTAGGACATAGGTGGTTATTTAACTCATTTAAAGAAGTTGAATTGTCACCTGCATCAGGATCTGGTAGTGCTCTATTGTGGTCAATTTCATCATTCTTCCGCTCTTTTATTTCAAGCAGATTTCTAGATCTTGTAATTAAATCTATTATTCGTATACTTTTATTTTGGATTAAATATTTTGACTTGTTGCAAAAAAATAGCTCTGATTTTGCCTTAGGAAGTTACTTTGTAGGTATTAATAAGAAGACACCTGTTCTTAATAAGAAAGAATTAGTTGAACTATATAATAAAAAATGAAAAAATTACTGTTTATTGTAAATGTGGATTGGTTTTTTGTTTCTCATCGATTGCCTGTTGCAGTTGAGGCAATCAAGCAAGGTTATGAAGTTCATATTGCAACAACAGTAACAGATAAACTGGATTTATTAGAAGAGAATGGCTTGATAGTTCACAATCTTGCACTACACAGAAGCCGTTCAGGTATTTTAATCATATCTGAATTATGGAGTCTCTTATCCATTATTAAAGCTATTAATCCAGATATTGTTCATTTGGTTACTATTAAGCCAGTGTTATTAGGTGGGTTTGCTGCTAGATTGTCTAGAGTGCCTGCAGTTGTCTCTGCAATTTCTGGATTAGGTTTTATCTTTTATAGTAATGGCTTTATTTCCTTTGTCCGATATAAACTAACTTCATTGCTTTATTTTTTATCACTTGGACATAAAAATCAAAAAATTATTTTTCAAAATAAAGAGGATAAGTTAAAGCTTTGCAAGATAAGGAGTGATGCTTACAACAGATCAATATTAATACCAGGGTCTGGAGTAGATTTGTCGTTGTATTCAGTAATAGAAAATGATTTACACCCTCCTACTATTATGATGGCTGCTAGATTATTATCAAGTAAAGGAGTTAGAGAGTTTATTCAAGCTTCTAAAATTGTTAATGAAAGTAATAAGGCTGTTCGTTTTATACTGGTGGGTGATATAGATTTATTAAATCCAGAATCAATTAAAGAGTCTGAGCTTAGTCAATGGAAAAGTGAAGGGGTTGTCGAGATCTGGGGCTATAGAGATGATATGTACAATGTTATACCTAATGCAAGTATTATTGTTCTACCTTCTTACTATGGCGAAGGTTTGCCAAAAGTGTTGATTGAGGCTGCAGCTTGTGGCCGTGCTGTTATTACTACAGATCATCCTGGTTGCAGGGATGCAGTTACGCCTGAAACTGGAATTTTGATACCAATAAAAGATTCAGTGGCCCTGTCTAATGCAATTCAAAACTTAATTCAAAATCCTGAAAAAATAGTAAAAATGGGAAAAGCTGGAAGAGAGTTAGCAGAACGAAACTATTCTATAGAGAAAGTGTGTGGAACGCATATGAAGATATACCAAGACTTATTGCCTGAGGTCGGTTAATTGAGTAATATTTTTATAACTGGAGCTACTGGATTTGTTGGGCAAAGGCTTGTAAAGACTTTGAGTGATAATGTTAGAATACTATCACGTAAAAAAAATCAGAATTTTAATACAATAGTTTGCAATCTCGAAGAAGGTAATATTCCCAGTAATGCTCTAAATGATATCGATATTGTGTTTCACTTAGCTGGCTTTGCTCATGATATACGTGATTCAAATAAGGTTTCAGATCTTTATCAAAAGGTTAATGTTGATGCTACAGTGCAATTGGCTGAACTTGCAACAAGGTCTGGTGTTAAAAAATTTATTTTTGTCAGTAGTGTTAAGGCTGGCGGAAGTTCAACTTCTGGAGTATGTATAAATGAGAATGACCAGGGTGATCCAGAGGGAGTTTATGGAAAGACTAAGCGAGAAGCAGAATTAAAGTTATTAAAAATCGGTAAAGAGTCTGGCATGCACATATCTATTGTCCGCCCTTCTTTAGTTTATGGCCTAAATGTTAAGGGTAATTTACAATTAATGTTGTCAGGTATTAAAAATGGCTGGTTTCCGCCTTTGCCTGAAAATGGCAATAAAAGATCAATGATTCATGTGGATGATTTAGTTCGGGCGGTTTTATTGGTAGCTGATGATGATCGAGCCAATGGAGAAATATTTATTGCGACAGACGGTACTCCGCATTCTTCTCGTGAGATTTATAATGCTATGTGCAATGTATTAGGCAAGTCAATTCCAAAATGGAGTATTCCAAAAAGTTTATTTGATATGGTATCCTTAATAAATCCACGCATTAAATATAAACTTAATAAGCTATTAGGCGATGAATGCTATTCTTCTACTAAATTAGAAGCGCTAGGATTTAAAGCGCAAAAGACATTAAAGGATATGAATGAAATAAGCTTTTGATTTTTTTTGGTGTAATGCTATTTACCCTGTTAGTGATTTCAATGTTGTTGATTGCTATTGCAATTCGACTAACATCTAAAGGATCAGAGCTTTATTGATCTAATAGGATTGGAAAAAATAATAAATTTTTTAAGATGCTTAAGTTTAGATCAATATTGAAATTAAATACACTGGTTTTCGAGCTGGTGAGAGGTAATAGAAAAAGTATGCCTGGAGTAGGTTATTAATTTACACAATATATTATAAAATGAGGTAGAAATGAGACGTATTGATAAAGTTTTAGATAAATTGAAGCACGATGGAATTTGGCTAACTGTTGCCGCTATTCAGCAGCACTTTAGTCATCGTTTGGCTTATAAGAAAATGCTGCAGCGTGAGACTTTACAGGAAAGGTTTAGCGAAATTTATAAAAAAAATTTTTGGAGTAGTAGTGAGTCTGGTAGTGGCGAAGGCTCTGAAATTGAATATACTGAACCTTTGAGAAACTGGTTGGTTGAAGCAATACCAAAGTATCAGATTACAAAATTTGTAGATGCCCCTTGCGGAGACTTTAACTGGATGCGTTTTGTACTTCCGAAAGTGAACTTTGAATATTATGGCTTTGACATTGTAGAGAGTGTCATAAGTAAGAATAAGGAAAGCTACAGTGGTAAAAAAGTTCATTTTGAAGTTGCAAATATCTGTACAGACGAGCTACCAAAATGTGATTTATTAATGGTGCGAGATTGTTTGTTCCACTTGTCTTATGAGGATATTAATAAATTTTTAGATAATATTGTAAAGGTTGATTATAAATATCTTCTTACAACAACGCATATATTAGACGAAGACTTTGTAAACAAAGATATAAGTTCTGGAGATTTTAGGTTAATAAATTTATTTGTCGAGCCTTTTAACTTTAGAAATGAAGCAGTTATTGAGTTTGTCGATGACAGTCCAAAAGGATGCGACCCCCTGCGTCAGATGATTTTTATTGCCAAAGAGAATGTACCCAATAGTATTGATCACAATGTGTGAAATGGCATCGGCGTAGAGTCGGTTTTATATCATGTAATTAATGTGGTCGCGATAGTTGGGCTGGTTAAAAAAAATGTTTAGAGGGTATGAATGAAAAGAATATTTGATTTAATATTGGCAATTTTCCTGTTTTTGGTGTTACTAATTTCACTTTTATTAATAGCAGCTTTGGTTATTGCTACCTCAAAAGGTCCTGCTTTATATTGGTCTGATAGAGTTGGGAAAAATAATAAAATATTCAAGATGCCAAAATTTAGGTCAATGTTGACAGATACTCCTGCTGTAGCAACCCACCTATTAGATAATCCAGATGTCTATTTATCTCCTATTGGCGGATTTTTACGTTCAACTAGTTTGGATGAGCTTCCACAGCTATTTTCAGTATTAAAAGGTGATATGAGTTTTGTAGGGCCGCGACCTGCGTTATTTAATCAAGAAGATTTAATTGTTTTACGTTCTGAAAAAGGCGTGGATAGCTTATTACCTGGTATCACAGGCTGGGCGCAAGTTAATGGCAGAGATGAATTGTCAATTCCTGATAAAGTTGCATTGGATGTGGAGTATTTAAATCGTCAATCTTTTTGGCTTGATGTGAAAATATTGTGGATGACCTTCTTAAAGGTTATGAATC
>Ga0233435_1000942_pt1 | contig 30918 bp, 32 predicted proteins | sample SI_122_August201_3_FD_182735 | JGI IMG/M metagenome (GOLD analysis project Ga0233435, IMG submission 182735) | Seawater microbial communities from Saanich Inlet, British Columbia, Canada - SI_122_August2016_135_MG | ecosystem: Environmental > Aquatic > Marine > Inlet | place: Canada: British...
CACTGGCATGGGTGAACGCAAAATTAAACAATTAATAACGCAATACAACATAACACAACACAACAAACATAACATGTTAAATTTTTATGAATAAAAATAGTATGATTATTCTCATATTATTTTTATGATAATTGGCAAAACGATTCGTACAGCCATGGTAGATTTTCAGCCGCTGATTTGCTTACAATAGTAAGAGCCCCCAATACGTAAAACACAGCAAGTGATTGTGAATTATGATCTACGCCCGCGTTTATAAATTTATCAATAATTTTCAACACGAAGCTTCTAACCCCTTCTATATCTCGCTGAAATAATTGCCTTCTAATTCTAAAAGGATATCCTAGTGACGAAGGGTATATTTTGTGTCTAGTTTCTGATGTGAGCTGTGCTCTATAATCCCAAACATCCATTAATTCCTTCATAAATTTACTTAATTTATATGTATTTAAATCCATAAACCATTTACTGTCTGTTATAAACCCAAACGTATCTATTGTTTGAAATAATTCAATTGCGTTGAATATATTTTTCTTTTTAATGTCTTCATTGTAGCTATTATTATCGATGGTAATATTGATATCCAGTCCACAAATTTTGGTATACTTTACAATTTCATGCAATTGTTTATGTATATTCTCAGGGAGCGGTTGCCTATTAAAAGGATTTAATATGGTCGATAAATATTTTTTTAAATTTTTTCTGTGTTTTTTTGCGTAATCATATTTCTCTTTGAATAAATTATACAAAGAGCATATGTCAAAAGAATACACATGATTCTTTTCTCCCGATTCCAAACATATAATTTGAGAGATTTTTAGTTTATTAATAGGTTCTAATGTTAAAAAATCAATATCATTTGTTGAATTTTTATACAAATACACTTTTTTCATTCTCATTAATTTCTTTACAAAATTGGATCTTACAATGGATTGGATTTTCACAGCATAATAAGACAAACGCATGTTATTGTATATGCGTTTTATTAGTTCGGTTTTATTTCCACTTACCTTATACTTGTGATGTTTACACAACTTTTTTAGTTGTGAAACATTATAATTGTTGCGAAGTATTTCGTCGTATTCATTTAAATTCAATATTCTGAAATCATCATTATGTACTTTTTGTTTTTTTTTACCATTTTGTTTAATTTCTTTATAAAAATAATGCTCGATATATTTTTTCGGAGATTTTACAAACATAATTTTATTTGATGGGGATTTTTCTAAATCGGTATTAATCATTAAATTATACATTCTATATATATTTATACTATTTTTACAAATGAATAATTTACAAAATGGGTACATTATTTGAAAATAGTTGCATACATGGGGAGGGTCACCATCTTATTTGTAAAAAGATTGTTTAAGTAATTGAAAAACAGATTTAAATACAACCATAAAAATAGAATAATATGAAATTTAACCATAAACTTTATTGTAAAATATTAATATATTTTTTATTAATTAATATGTATTTTGTAAATTCATTGGAATATAGCTCGTGTAATAAATTATGGGGAGTAACACAAGACGCGAACGGAAAAATGTTGTACAAAGTAGGAATGTATATGTGTGTAGAAGACCCATATGATATTTATAAGAACGCATACTCTTCTACTGGACCAACCCCATTATTACAGAACAATTCATTACCTAATCCAATCAAATCCAATGTATCTTTTCTATTAAATGATACTAATGTAACTTCAACCACCAACACTACCAATGTAACCTTAAGATCAACTACTAATATTACCAATACAACGTTATCCAATCAGTACAATTCTACCAACGCGACTTTATCATCATCGTACAATGCCACCAACACGACTAACGCAACAGAAATATACAACATTTCTAATGCTACACACACTGTTAATTCCACAAATATAACATTAACAATTAATTCCACCAACATCTCTCCCTTGTCAAATAAAAATAATTCTGAAAACATCAGTTATCCGACCAGTCTAAGAGTTTCTAATCCTAAATCATTGGACCAGTCCGAACAGTTAAAAAAATCAGACCCGACTACGACTATAATAATTATAGTCAGTATAGTTGGTGTTAATATTGTAATACTTGGAATTATAGTTCGCATTAAATACAAAAGAAAGGTAAAAGAAGATTTAAATAAGCAGAAAAAAATAATTCAACCTCAACAAAAAGAAACAGTTATGTCTCGTCCTGATCTTAGCAATAGGAAAAAAACACAATATGTTAAAAGAAATCAAACGAAATCAACAAAAGGATTGAATAAACACAACCGACCACATCAACCACCCCTTACGGTTAATACAACCGATACAAAACGGGCACGCGATTTAAAATTAAATCATACAGCATTAACGCCGAATACCCAGCATATATTGGATGAATCAAAAAAATCAGTCCAACATTGGTATCAGAAAACATTCCCAAAAGATGTAAAATCAAACCGACATTTGCCACCTATTTCTAGAGTCCATCCATCGGCTCATAATAGCACCACTAACAGTAAACAATCAGACGGTAGAGTAAAAGAATTAATAAAACAGAAGGAACTTTCAATAAGAGAGATTCAATCGGGCAAGCAACCGACAAAAAATCCAAATGGTTCCTTTGCAAAATAAGAGATGTTGTATTTTATACTTATATACATTTGTATATACGAATATACCTATATGTTGCGATTAGATTCAATTACTAAATTCTCCAAAAATTAAATAATAAATAAAATTGATTTAAAAAAAATATGTATATATAAATGTATAAATCATGAGTTCAGTAAGTTATCTAATCACCAAAGCTAAGTCTTTTAATGCCGAATCTGTTGCCTACAAAGCACCAGTAACTAATAAGAGAGGAGGAAAGAGCGTTCAACTAGTATTGAGCGGTCAGCCTATTGTATTACAAGTCCCATTGATGTTGACATGGGGTGTCAATGAGCGCGTTGACGAACAAAGTGGACGAGTTACATATGATATGGCGTTGGATTTTCGCAATGAAACTTCGTCTGTTAATAAATTTAAAGATGCTATGACCGTATTTGAAAATAAAATCAAGGACGATTGTATTAAGAACTGTAAGGAATGGTTTGGTAAGTCTAAGATGAGCCGTGAATTGGTAGACAATTTGATGTATCCCATTTTGAAGTATCCTAAGTTGAAGGATCACGATGGGAATTATACGGACGAATCAGATTACAGTCGTGCTCCAAGTTTGAAGGTCAAGCTGCCATTCTGGGAAGGACGATTCAATGTAGAATTGTATAATTATGATGATAAATCTCCATTGTATGTGCCACCAAAAAGGGACGAAGAGGCAACGTCTAGTCCTGTTGAGTGTATTCCAAAGGCATCGCATGTGAATGGGTTGATTGCCTGTCAGGGTATGTGGTTTGCTGGTGGTAGATGCGGTGTGACATGGAAATTGGTTCAAGCGTGTGTGAGGCCGCCTGCTAGATTGTTGGGAACGGCAACTTGTCATATTGAAGATGATAGTGATGACGAAGAAATGGAACAGAATTTGGCACAGAAAGAATCACAGGACGATACCACCAACCACGACGATGAAGAGGACATGCCTGGTCCATCATTCAAAGATTCCGAAGAGGATGAAGAAGAGGAAGCGCCAGCGCAGGTAGAAGCCAAGCCAAAGAAGAAGAAGAAGGTTGTCCGTAGGAAGAAAGCATAAATAGAATTATCTCATCTCTTTATAAACCAATACAGCAATAATTAAAAAGTAAATAAAGAAAAACAAACAAATATAGATAGATTACAATACAAACACAATAACTTTTTTATTGTAAATTAATAATTTGTAAATTAATAATTTGTAAATTAATAATTTGTAAATTAATAATTTGTAAATTAATAAAATTAATTATATAGACTAATTTTATTAATTTGTAAGCGTAAGTTCAACGATAACATTACCCCTTTTTTTTCTACCATATAAGTTTCCCTTGTCTGGTATCAATTTACCCATGTTTTTAAAAATAATTCGTTGGGGTTCTTTTGTTATCTTAAGTTCACTTGAGTTGACAATTAATGATACATCGTTCATCATTACATCGACTACACCTGTATTTAATGTCTCCACAATCGACGCAGTTTTTTTAATAATAATATTGTTGTTGTTAATAGATATATTCTCAGGCAGTTCTGGGATGTTTTTAACAATTAGCTCATCTACTATTATTTCGTCATGCCATAATGGTATGTAATGTGTATCATCTTCGATATCCAATTTATAAATATTATCGTTCAAAATATCGTCAATCGACGGATTCAATAAAATAATATTATTATTTTGCATCTTTTCTTGAATAACCTCTTTGTATCTTAACAGCTGCTCTTCACTTAAATAGAATAAATCCTTGTAAAGGGAGAGAAAGCAGTATATATTCTGACATTTTTCCAATCCTAGCCTACTAAACACCTTTATAGAGTAAACATCACATTTTTTCAATATTGACTTCAAGGTTGTTTTAATAAAAAGATTGTCAAATTTCTCGAAATTCTTGTTATTTGATATAGTTGATTCTACAAATGATACAAACATATTCTCGAATGTTGTATTTTTGTTATTGTTTATATCATCGTCCGCAAAATTATCAACAAAAGAATCGTATTTTGTCTCCATTAGATATTCGAAAGCAGATTTAATTTCCTTGAATTTATTTTCATCACCGCCCTTGTCCGGATGGTGTTTTAATGCTAACTTATAATACGCTTTTTTTATTATTTTATATGTATTTTCGTCCATTTCCTTATCATCCAAATGAATAGAACGCAAATGTAAGATATCGATTGCTTTTTCATAATTCATTTCATCCCTTGTCTGACTCATTTATGATTTATTTACTAATATACATAATTTATAAAAAATTGTTTCTAAATGGAAAATAGGTCTATAATTATTATTGTACTGAGAAAAAAAGTGATATATATCATACAATAGACCATTAATATTATTAGGCGTTAGTTTTTTTTTTCGAACAAAATAATTAATGGAATAAAACAAGAAGGTGGATATATCAATATCAAAAATTAATAAATTATACAATAAATCTCGTATTTCACTATATTTTACCTCTTTGATGTTCTCTATAGCATATATTATTTTTTCAATGTGTGTGATGTGTATATCATCTAATTTACTTGTATTATACATCAGGTTATTTATGTTTGTAATAGAATTTATATTCATTAGTGCGTTCTGTAATTCAGCTTTATCAATATTGTGTTTTTTTGATCGTGATGTATGTGATTTAACACATTGTAAATAGTCTGTTTTTGTGGGACGTTTCAGATTTATAACTTGACACCTATACAATATATTATCCGGGATAAAGCTGATATGGTCTGACAGTAATATATACTGTAATTTTATTTTTTTATGAAAAAGCGACTGCATATACGTAAAAAATATATCCAACAATTCAGAATGTATTTTATGGAAATTTCTACACAAAATAATACCAAACTTAGTCGTTCTTGTACTAATAATCTCAAGAATGTGATAGAACAAATTATTAAACAATACCTTCGAATTGCATCCCAGCAATTCCATATCTATTTCAAAATGAATGTCGCTGATTTTAAAGACATATTCCTTTTTATTTTGGAACATAAATGTCATTTTTTTTTCGTACTTACATTCGGTTGGACTGTATTTTTTGATATATTTCAATGCCTGTGAATATTTGCCTATACCAGGAGGCCCGTAAAACACAATATGTTCGTTTATAAATTTATGCTGTGTAATATGTTCATGTAAATCATATTTATTCACTTGTTTTATATAATCATCAAATTTATTATTCATAACTATAAATATGTATAAAATACTGTTTAAACTTAAATAGATACTGATATTTTAAATTATTCAATGGAAGCGGAACGCACTCCAAATAATAGTCGTAATAGTGATGTCAATGCGATTAAAATTAAACTCGAATCCATAAAAACAAAACAACCCAACGTATACAAATTATGGAAAATATTAATTAATAAGAAGGAATCAGCATTAATGAAGACAATAATTGAATGTGATGAAATGTTAAACAATGTTGATAGTGTAAACAATGAATTGTCAATATTGGATTTGCAAACATTAAGTATTTTAAAACAAAACTATAAGACAATATGTCGTGCGTAAATATTCATTTTATAGTAATAATCATTTAAATACAATAAAATGTAATATATTAATATGTATTTAACAATACCTACTAATAATTTTGAAATAAATAATGTAATCATAAGTGATAAATCAAAAAACAATATAATAGAAAATAGTTATTTTTATAGAATGTATTACTCAACTGATCTATTTTCAACAAACGGTATTTATATAAGATTTAATTTGTATGACCTTGATATTGAAGAGTATTATAATAAAATAAAGTGTAATTTTTCCCGATACGATGAGAACAATAAAATGGTTATTAAACAATTGGTTAACATAGAGCACCAAATATTAAAAAACTACGCTCAATTGACACAGAATCCTGTATACACTATACGCGAACAGCTTGTGAATTATTACATAAAATTATTTCATAAGGAAAATAAGATTATAGGAAAAGTGTCCCGATTACAAATCATATTGAAGGTATCGGGGCTATGGTTAACAAACAAAGAACACGGGTTAACATTTCGTTTTATAATAGTTGATACAAAGCGAAATTAAACTAAACTAAACTTGTATTGATTTTATGAGTATAATTATGAGTATAATTATTTATAACTATATTTATCTACTTTTTTCTTTTCGATGTCGGTTTTAATGTCGTATATTAAAAAAGCGGTTATTATTCCTATTAACATTGTAATTTCACCAAATAACCCCAATTTCATAATAGACCGGCCAATTGCCATTGCTATTTGAGCGGCAAATGAAATAATAGCAGTTGTATTTTTTGTTTTAAAATTTTTAGGCAACTCCGTACTTGTAAATATATCTGGATTCTTCATTACAATCAATAAATAAAATACAAGTTGCCCTATTATGATAAATATATCAAAACTATTGAAAAACGCGATAAATAAGTTTTTAATGACATATAGAAAATTTGGAGATGTTTCAAATGCCGCGGTTAGGTCTTTAGCAAGTTTAAATATATTTCCCATAAAGGTCAATCCGATTACTGCTAAAAAGCCAATAATAAAGGCAAATAGAATATTTTTCATTTTAAAGCCAATCGCAATGGTTGCTATTGTTATTAAAATATTTAATGCTATTAAAAATAAGCCTAATTTATTCATACTATATATTTAATAGATATTTTCTTAAAAATAATATCTATTAAATTTATAATAATGCATCCAATAATAAAGCCACAAAAAAACTTTGTAATGCACAAAGAAGTTATATCAATTGATGGGGTAGATAAAGATATTTCAAAATGGAAGAATAACAATGAATTCGAAATATCTCTCCCTTATCCAATACAAAATGTAAGTTATATCAAAATCAAAGACCTAACTTTGCCAAATTTATTACACAATATTAGTTCAAATAAACAAAATTCTAAAATGAGTATTCAATACGCTAATCCGGTGTTTGGAACCGCATTAAATAAACCACAGCACGAAGGGGACATTACCAAAACAATAACCGTATCAGATGGATACTATTCGCCTGTAAAATTGGCACAAGTTTTACAAAATTTATTAAATCGCACCGTTTATAATGATTTGGAAGTTCAGCCATTTAAAGTAAAATACAATCCAGTTACTAATAAAATGATGGTGGGCGTTACAGAAGGTGAATTTAAATTATTATTTACCCAGGAACAATCGTATGAAGGTGAATGTAGCGGCAAAAATAAATTTAATAATTATATTGACTGGGGATTGGGGTGTATCATGGGATTCGACAAACAAGATTATACGTCTACGACACATGATATTACATTGCAAGATGCTTACACTCAGTTAAAAACAGGAATTATTTTGGACAACGAGGATACGGCGTGGTTGGTGCCTACCACGGAACAGAGTGGATCAAATTCAAAAGTAGCATATGTAGATTCTACAAACGATGTAGATACCACAAAATACAATACACTGTATATTGAGTTGGACAAACACAATTATATAAACGAAATACAACCATATTCCGATAATACTAGCGGAAGTTTTAATAATAATTTGGTATTTAAAAATAATAGTGCTTTTGCTAAAGTTTCCTTAATTAAAAATAATATAATAACTGCATCTATGGTTGCCGGACAATTTTTTAATAAATTGGCATACCATTCTGGAGAAATTACAAGCAATTCGCATAATTATAATCCACCCATTAAAACATTAAATAAGTTAAAATTTAAATTTAGGCACCATGATGGTTTGATGGCGGAATTTAATAAATCGTCCCCATCTCTTACGTTAGAAATCGGCTCTTTGTTGGAAGAATATCCCAGCCACATTAAAGTACGAAATCCATATTAATAATATACGAATTAAGGAATCAAAATTATCAATTCTTTTTTTATTTTAACTCGACCATTCGTTTAAAAATAAAAAATTCAAAAATTAATATATTAATAAATGAACTTAAAAAGAAGTGTTAATATTAGATTATAAGATGCCAAGAAAAGTATCAAAGAAGAAAACTACTGCCCCTGCTGCTCCAGCAACCCCTGCCCCTGCTTCAGTAAAAGCAGCCTCAAAGAAAGCCAAGGCTGCTCCAGTACAGGAAGCAACCCCCGCTCCAGCTCCAGCAGTTGTTGAGGTCCCTACCCTATCCGACCAATTTAGTGATTTGTTGAGCCAACTTTCTACCCTACGAACGCAAGTATCTGCCGTTACTACTCAAGTTCGTGTTCTAGCCAAGCGATCTGAACGCGAATTGAAGCAGGCGTTGAAAGCAAGTAAGAAAAAGAGGAAGAGTGGAAATAAAGAACCAAGTGGTTTTACTAAGCCCGCTCAAATTAGTTCTGAGCTAGCCGCCTTTTTGGGTAAGACCGAAGGTACTGAAATGGCACGAACCGAAGTCACCAAGGAATTGCAAAAATACATTCTTTCCCACAAACTTCAAGACCCTGCCAACCGTCGCAACATCAACCCAGATGCCAAATTGCGTAAGCTATTGGGAATGAAGAAATCTGACAGTCTAACCTACTTTAATCTCCAAAAGTGGATGAAGCCTCACTTTAAGTCCAACAGTAATACTCTGACCCAGACCGCATAATTTCTTTATGTGATTAAGAATTATATTAACTATATCAATTAAAATTACATATAAAAATTATATTAATAAGAATTATATTAACTATATCAATTAAAATTACATATAAAATTACATATAAAAATTATATTAATAAAAATTATATTTATTTATCCATATAAATATGATTTAACATACTTGAACGTGAGATGGAGGATATATGAAATTATCCTTTTCTAGTATTTCACATAACATTTTATCATTGATACATTTATTAACAATGTTTGCCTTGTTAACAATGTCCTGATTGGTGTCATACAAGTTGTATATTTCACAGAGTTTATTGAATTCGATTTTAGACATGAATTCCTTTGTTTTAACATATTCTATAAAACTGGAATATTTGTCTGTCAATGTATACAATTGTTTTTTATATTGATTTCTTTTTTTGTCGTTCAAATAAGTTAAGTAAAGCTTGTAATATTCAAACACATTTTTCGTACATGTATTGGCGTTGTAATCATTTTGAGACAACACACACATCCATTTGAAATCTTCAAATCCCATATTTAAATAATCCAGTATGAGATTTAAATCATATTGAAGACACGTTCCATTAACAATATCAAGATTTCTATAAACGTACCTTGATTTGTATACAAACATATCCATATCATCGCTGAAACACCCATCTATGTATTGGTTATTAACAAGTTGTCCGCACACATGATCTGCTTCTCTATCTGCCATATAATATTTCATGCCGTAACTTTCTAGGAGTTTTTTAACATTGTCAATATCGTCTTTTTTAATTCTAGTAAACGATTTCTTCAATTCGTATAATTTATTTTTGTTTGTCTTGATATACTCATCGGAACAAGTATCAATAATTTTATAATATGCTTGCTTAGCTTCGTATTTTTGTTTATTTCTCTGTAATAGTGTTTCAGTTTTCTTTTTTGTTGGTTGTCCGTCAAATACAAATAAAACATCAATATTGTAATAATTAAATATACTACACAATTTATACATATTGGTTAATAACATATTTTGTGACTTATATTTGTATAAATAGATACTTATATCTATAGCAATTTTTCTGTCCTTAAGGTCTTTTAGACGTACAATTTTAACACCCTTAGGTGCGTAGCGCTTCATTAGTGTATTTAATAGTTTAATTCCCATTTTGTGTATATCGTTAGTTATAATTATTATTATTAATTCAATTTTATTTAATAATAATAATTTATCATTGTCTGTTGACTTTCTTAGATCGCTTTTCTCGTTTTAGATTTTGTCGAGTTGGCTTTTCTCGTTTTAGATTTTGTCTTTACATTCTTAAACTTCGTTTTTCGCCTATATTTCCTTGTTTTGGAATAATTTTTTGGCTTGTACTGTTCGTCCATATGCCATTTCATTAATTCATCTGGGTCACCAGTCCACCTCCCTTCGTGTTTTCTAGTCATTCGTTCCTCTTTTACCCTTTCATGTTTATTAAAAGGTCCGGTAGCAGACAATACAGCAACGGCAGTTAATAATGAAGCCATCGCATTACCCACCTTGCCTTTATGCAATTGTTTCCGTGATTTATTTATTAATTTTATACCATGTCCCATTGATACAACCGGTGTTTTTGTAGCCGATTCCTTAATTAGATTTCGCTTCAACTCCTCTTCTAATTTTATCTTTTTAAGATATGACTTGTTTTTTTTGGTTTTAGCATTTCTTAATTTTGGTTTTCTTATTTTTTCTGATTTTTTTCGTCGGGCCATACTTGTAGGCATTATATATATTGTCAAATATAAAAATTAATTGATAGAAGTTAATGTCATCTGCATTGTATTTTTTAGTTTTTCCATAATGGTGGTGGTGGCTTTATCGTCGTGCTTCAACAATGAATTGTAAAATACATCATATTTATCAAATGTTTCCTTTATATCATCCGTATTGTAATATTTTCCAATATAATGCAAAAAATGTTCCAATGTTTGTGGTGTTTTATCGAAATTCAATAACGATGTATTGTTTTCTTTGAAAAATGTCATAGACAATCCATTATTAAACAACAAAATACCTTTTATAATATAGTAGCAAAATACGTTTGTTTTTTCCTTGTATAGATTCTCTTTTATATAACAGTCAATATTTTTATCAATTAGCATATTATATGTCAATCCCATATGACGCAATACCTTTGTTATTTGTATCATGGTAAACATTTGTTCGGTGGTTATACAAAGCTTATAAAACTCCAAACATTCTTTTTTGGATTTTTTTTTCTCGAGCATCATGAACGAAGACAATAAACAATTTAAATTAGTTGCCCACCATTCATTATACGACTCGCTTAAAAAATAATCACTCTTCACACAAAATAATGATTTCAAATATGTCCGTACTACTTCATCGCTGCGCAATGAAATAAAATCCAAACATAAGCTATGGAACAATTCGTGTATTAAACATTTTAACCATTCTTCTTTTCTAAAAATAAGAATTTCACCGTTTACATTGCAACTATAGGTGACAGCAGAATTTACATTTTCCGAATTCAGGACACATACATTGCTATCTGGCAACAGTTTCTTTTTATCTGTTAAGTATAAAAATATTTTCAATGACTTCGTTTTACTGATATTTGCGTAGCCCATCAACAAATCAATCATCGACAATACATGTATTACAGTGTATTTATTGATATCATCTCTCCCACTCAAGTCATTGATATTGATTGTAACCGCTATATTTCTCAATACACAATTGTATACTAGAACTCTTGTTGTTTCTTGATACACGATTTCATTGAACCCTTTTATACAGAAATGACTATCAAATAAGTAGCTTTTTGGTATATCATTTTTATTTGTAGGCATTATGGTATTTATTTTAATTTTCTTTTCCTTTGTCATTTTCTTGACTTTTTTGTAAGAAATATATAGATCATTATACAGGTTTCCTATTATTTTTTTCTCAACCGCGTCGTTTTTTGTAGGAATATTTAGAGTTTTTATATTATTTAATAGTAAATTTGTGATATTTTCATTCGCACTCATTTATAATATTAATATAAATTAATTGTATTTAATTACATTACAATAATATATTATTTAATGTAATTTTATTTTAATCCTCTATTTAGCTTGTTTTTGTAACAATTTTCTTATTTTCATTGTATCGTAGAATACAATTGATCCACCCCTGGCAAAGTGAACCAATTTTGCGTCCTTCGTAAGCAATAACATCTTTTTCAATTCATCATTTTGCTGGTATTTCGCCAATTGTCCTTTATACATGGCGTCTTCATTGTTACCATTCATCATAAAGTCTTCGTCCATTTTTACATCAGACGGTCTAAATTTCTTTTTATTGACTTTACCTGTTTTTCCTCCTGCTCCCTTTGCTGCAACTGGGTTGGTTGATATTTCCGATTTGCTTTCCATGGTAAATAATTTGTAGTAATCGAAATTATTCTTTTTGAATTTACTGGCATGGTAATAATGTTCCACACTCGCCCATGTGAACCCATCCAATTTAAACAACGGCAGCAATTTGTCCCCTTCTTTCTTTGTGTGAAAATTGGATAATTGGTGTCTCCAATTTTTAATTTTACCAAGTTCGTCGAATGAATCCTTCAACTGGGGAGAGATGTTTTCCCCGCTGCCTTTTCCTGGTGGAACGTTGCGTGATTTACTATAAAATTGAAATATCACACCGTCGTCAAATAACTCTTCGCTGTCATTGCTCTTGGATGGCGACATTTCGGCCTCATTATCCGATGTGATCTCTTCTTCTTCCTTTTCTTCCTTCATAGTAACCTCCACTCCCATGTACTTTTGGAATTTTGGAATGTAATTGTATATGTTCTTGCCCTTTGACAAAGAACATCGTTCTATCAATTCTTCTCTGAGCTTATGTGGTAGTTGATGAAACAACATTGCTCCTTTGTTTTTATATTTTATTAACTTATAATGGTCTCCTGTATGGTCTACTATAATATAATGTTTTGGATTGAAATATCCTCTTTTCTCAACTTCTTCTAATGTAAAGTCCGAACAAGTTACGACACGGTTTTTAAGCCCCATTTTATAATATTCACTACTTAATACAATAAGTTTAATGTTCATGATATACTCTAAACGCACTATAGAAGCGGTGTCCGCCCAGAACCGACACGTGTTAATCATTTTTTTCAGATCATCCACGCTTTCAATATTTTCCATAAATTCAAATTCCACAATATTTTCTTGAGCGACCTTTTTCTCTTCTTTGTAAGTTTTAAATTTGGGCTTAATTGATTCGAAATCTCTTTTAATTTTTAAGGCTTTGTCGCGTAAAATCAATTTGTTATCCCTATCTTTTTCATTTTTAGCTTGTGCGGTTATTTTCTTATACTCATTGGCTAAATCCTTATGTTCTTTCCTTGCTTTTGATATTTTTTCGTCCAAATCATTTATTTCATTCATAAACAAGTCATAATTTTCCTTGTATGTTTTAAATTGAGTTTCGTTCGTGTTGTTACTCAACATTTTTCTTATTTCAGGAACGGTGATTGAAATATTATTGTGTTTTAACCCATCTCTTATAGTAGCGAACAAACAGTCGCCCTGTCCTTCGTTGTCTAATATGGTATAGTTATTATTTTTGAAATATTCTTCTACCCAAGATGTATTGGACGAACTAGAGAATGTATTAACAATATCATCGTTGTTTTCCTTGGTCTCTTCCAATTCGAGGTATTCGGGGTCGTCTTCTTCATAAATAAAGGCCTTCATATCATTTTTGTTTGAAGAATCTTCTTCTTCGTCCTCATCTTCTTCTTCAGAACTGGACGCATCGTCCAATAAATCATATTTATTCAATGCGGTTTCTATGTATTCTTTTGTGACAAAATCAAACAATAATGGTCCGTCAATGTAAGCGATATCTAAATCATTATCATCGTCTAACAATGAACTGTAATCCTCCGCTGCAAATTCATATATACCTATTTTAACCTGTACGTTTTCATTCAATACCAAATATACAGGAGCAAAGTAAATATCATTATAACTGTGCGTGTTTACTCTCCCCAAACTAACATTCACGTCATTGTTGAATAATTGGATTCTGAATATAGACACCTCTGTATTTTTATCATGAATTTCCACCATTTTATCTTCTTTGAATTTAACATTTTCTACAATATTGGATTCTACCATTATAATTTAAATTAATATTTTATTTATATATTAATTTAACATATCAATTTTATCGGCGTATGATTATATCAAATACTTTTGCCTAGTGTTTTACAATAAATTTTGAAAGATAATGGTCGTTTTCTAGCTCTTCTAAGTAATGCCATAATGTTTTACGATGGTCTACCACAAAGTAATTTTCCGGCTGTGATTCGAATACAACAATATCTTCGATTATATCGCTTTTTTTCTTTTTCCTATACGATAAATTATAGTAATTCATAATATGAATCAAGTCTTTTTTTAAATAATTAATTTCATAGTCCATTTTAGCACACAATAAATCATCGTCGTATTCATTATCATCGTATTCCTCACTATATTCTAATTCATCATTTACTATATCCTTGAATTTATTATCAACTATTTTTTCAATATCTTCAAACGATACGGGTCGGAGCTTTGTGTTTTCACCATCAATTATATTGCAGTTCATTAAATAAAATTATTATTTATGTTTAATATTTTTATTTTAATACATAGTTAGAGATACTCATCTACAAAATCACAACATTTAAAAATTGTTTTTTGAGTTAAACCTTCGTGTGATTTTGCATTCGTATTGGAAATAGCTTCTATTTTATCATTTAATTTTAATTCACATAATTCTCCCTTATCAAATGTCGCAAATATCAATATATTATTCACAACTTCGTCCAATTCGTGTGTTTTTACCGCATCATTTAGATATAGATTGTATTTGTCGAGCAAATTCAATACGAGATTTTTAACTATCTCAGCATCGATCAATTTCTCCATCATAATAAATGTAAGGAATTTACTAAATGCCTTTCTATTTTCATTAATTTTATTAATCCTACAAAAATCATTATAATTATCGTCCGGATCCACATATTTTATTTCATCAAATAGTTCAGTGTATGTATTTATATCTACTGTATACACTTCATCTAAATTATATTTAATGGATAAATCTTTGTATAATTTTGCGTAGATTTCAGACCAAAAGAAGTTAGTTTTCCCAATGTCAAAAATACACTTTACAACTTCTTTTAACATCTCTTTATTATTAACATCATTATTGATTAGGTCGATGATTTCCGTTTTGATGATGTCATAACTGTCCTTTGTCAATTTATTCAAATTACTTCTGATTTTATCAATAATAATATTTGTATCATCCAGTTTCTTTTCCAGTTTTGTAAGTTTAAAGTTTCTGATTTCATTCCAATTGGTATCATCCTTTTTATTGTTATATTTATGTTTTTTTTTAAATATTGGTGTTTTTTGGTAATTTGGCGCACCAACACGCTTTGCTAAATTATTAATTAAAGCAATAGTATTTTCATTGATTTCCTCTATATTTCCATTTTTTTCAATTTCATAGTAAAATTCTAAATCGTATGTATTTACTGATTGAGACGACGACTGAAGCATTAATAATATATGATTACTATTATATTTAATATATTTTTACATATAATATATATATTTTGACATTTGGCAATATATTTGACATTTGACAACATATTTGACATTTGGCAATATATTTGACATTTGACAATCCATATTTGATAAATAAATTGTAAAAAAAAATAAGTCTTACTTAAACAGACTTAAAAACATAACTAAAATAATAATATTATGAATATAGTTAAAGACGAACCAAAACTTAAAAATAATAATTCTTCGTATGAAATTGATGGATGGGAGGATGAAAAATTAGACCTGAAACCAAAATTGGTGAGAGGAATTTACTCTATGGGATTTGAAATACCCAGTAGTATTCAAAAAACGGCATTGTATCCAATGATACACAACGTTATTAATAACAGACATCGTGATATTATTGCACAGGCGCAATCCGGAACAGGAAAAACGGGTGCTTTTTCTGTGGGGACATTACAATTGATTGATGAGACATCCGATGATACTCAGGCATTAATCTTAGCACCAACGCATGAGCTTGCCGATCAGACAGCAAAAGTTATAAAGCAATTGGGCCATTATTTAAAAATCAGGTCATTGTTGTTGGTCGGAGGAACATCTGTCGATAAAAATAAAAGAGATTTGAATGAAATGAAACCACACGTTGTGGTAGGAACACCCGGCAGAATCCACGATATGATTCGACGTAAATATTTACACGTTAATAAAATGAAATTATTGGTAATTGATGAAGCAGACGAAATGCTTTCCGCTGGATTTAAAGACCAGATGTATAAAATATTCCAACATCTCAATAATGAGATACAGGTTGCTTTGTTTAGTGCTACTTATTCAGATGAATTAGAAGAACTATCCAAAACTTTTATGCAAAATCCAACACAAATACGGGTAAAAGCAGAAGAACTTACTCTTCAAGGTATAGCCCAATATTACATTAATATAATGGACGACGTTCAAAAGTATGAAACAATTAAAGATATTTTCGAAAGCCTTACTATTTCACAGGCGATTATTTATTGTAACAGCACACATCGAGTAGATGATTTGGCAGAAGCAATGAAGACTGATAATTTCCCGGTTGAGAAAATCCATGGAAAAATGTCAGAACAAGAGCGAAAAGACAATTATATAAGGTTTAAGGATGGAGCATGTAGGGTATTGATTACATCCGACCTATTTGCCAGAGGCATCGACGTTCAACAAGTCAGTATCGTGATTAATTTTGATATACCTAAGAACGAACATACATATTTACATCGCATTGGTCGTTCAGGAAGGTGGGGGCGAAAAGGGATCGCGATTAATTTCCAAACAAGACAGGACAAGATGAAATTGCAACGATTTGCGGAATATTACCATACTCAAATTTTGGAAATGCCGGCAAATTTCACAGAACATTTAAATATCTCATAATAATTATTATGCGTTCTAATAATTTCATATTTTTAATTTATAATTATAAATATGATTGATAATGAAACCGATGAATTGAAAAAAAACGACTATAACTTAACATTAAATAGTGTTTTTAAACAACCCATCGACTATTGTAAAAAAGTGTATACAATTGATAAGCATATTCAGACGGATTTAGAATTAATTGAAAGTGAAGATGCTGAAAGTGATTCCGTTTATAATAATTTAGTAGAAATGGATACACGGGCAGGGAGAGAAGTGTTGCCTGAATTTGCAAGTAAATACTCAACCAATACCAAATACTTGAAAGAAACACAAAAAATGTTAAAACATTCAAAGGACATGTTATTCGATAAACATATTATCAACAATATGACCGATTTTTGGCTTACTATTAAATCAAATGATAATTTTGTAGAGACGTATCAATATTTAGAATTTGAGCGCTTTAGTTATCTTAATTATTCGACAATATTTTTAGCTTGGCTGACTATCTTGAATCTTTTTTCACCATTAATACAGGTATTAACTCCTGTACTGCTTTTTATACTACCTTTTTTATTAATGAAAACTATAAGCAATAACCCAGCATTTAATTTTTCAAACTATTTTGAGGCACTTAAGTATGTTTTAAGCAACAATTCATTGGGTAAGTTAGTAGTAAATTTCAATAGAGGGACTATTCAGCAAAAGTTCCAGTGTATTATGTTTGTTTCAATGTACGTTTATAATTTGTATCAAAATGCTATATCATGTTATAAATTTTATAAATCTCAATTTGAAATACAGAAAAACCTATATTTGACAAAGGAATATTTGAATTATACAGTCCAATCGTATGATTATTTTATAGATAAAATCAACACTTGTAAATTGAAACATTATGGGTATAAAAATACCGGTAAATTTTTACAAACATTGGAGTCTTATAAAAAGAAAACGATAGCACTACATGAAAAATTTGGATTTGTTAGTGAGTGTATGAATTATGGCTATTGTACGAAACCAGGCACAATTATGAAAACGTTTTATGAATTGTATGATTCTACCGAAGTAGACGATATTATGACATACTCTTTAGGATTTCATGGATATTTTGACATTTTACATTCATTGGTGGGAAAAATCAAATCAAAGAAGATCCACAAAATAACATACACCGACAAAAATAAATGTAGTTTTAAATCCATATACCATCCTTGTATAAAAGAGAAGGCAATTAAGAACGACATTGATTTTGTAAAAAATAAAATAATAACGGGACCTAACGCTGCTGGTAAAACTACTATTTTAAAATCGGTAATTGTTAATATATTGTTGAGTCAACGCATTGGGTATGGTTATTTTGATAGTGGGTTAATTAATCCATATAAATATTTTCATTGTTATATCAATATACCAGACAATTGTAGTCGCGATAGTTTGTTTCAATCTGAAGTCAGGAGGTGTAAACGTATTTTAGATACAATTAAGAAAAATCCAAATGAAAGACATTTTTGCGTATTTGATGAATTGTATTCCGGTACAAACCCATATGAAGCAATTTCCAGCGCCACTTCATATTTAAAATACATAAATAAATTCGATAATGTATCATTCATACTAACAACACACTTTATGAAAATATGCAATTTATTGAAAAAGGACAGCAAGGTCGAGAATTGTCATATGAAAACCACCCAACAAAATGATACATTGACGTATTTTTATAAAATGATTTTAGGGGTTTCGAAGATACGTGGTGGCATTTCAATATTAAGGCAACTGAATTATCCAGACACATTAATAAGCACCGCAAAAAATATATTAAATAATATATAATTCGTTAAAATTGGTGTTTAAATATATTTATTGATATTAAAATATATGTTTAGCAAAGAAATTATAGTATCGGTAGGATTATCATTGTGTTCGGTGATATTGGTTTATTTATATATGAAAACTAGGATTAATAATCTTGAAAATAAGGTTGATTCGTTGATTCAAATTATACAAACTCATGGTCAATTGTCACAATCGCAACAGCAAATGGGAGGACACCCTCAATATGAAAAAATAGTTGTGTCAGACGGTGAAGAAAGTAGCGACGAAGAAGAGGAAAGCGATGACGAGGAGGTAAGCGACGAAGAAGAGGAGCATGAAGAAAGTGAGGGAGATGAAAATAACCTGGTTCTTGAAAACGTTGTTGCTTTGGAAAATGAAGAGGAAGCACCACAGGAAGAAGCAACCGTAGAAGATGAAGTTGAAGAGGTAGTCGCATCAGAATTGCTTGAATTGACGTCAGTACATTCGTTACATGATATGGATAATGAAAAAAATGACGATGGTTTAGACGACATGGATGATTTAGATGAAAATTTAGAGGAAGAAGATGAAGAAGTCGATTATTCAAAAATGTCTAAGGTTGAATTAAAAGAACAATGTTCCGCAATGGGATTAGAGACAAAGGGGAAAAAGAAGCATGAATTGCTTGCTTTGTTAACCGCATAATAAATTTAATTAATATCATGATATAATTTAATAAAAATATCATAATATAATATATTAATAATGAGTTGGAGCACATGTTATAAGGGTTCAAATAATATTTATTCTGATTTTCCTGCTATGATGAGTGATGGACGTGTTCATACCGAACATGAATCTGCTTGTGATATCAACAATTCACTTCAAAAAAGTGTAGGAATCAGTACAAATTATAGTTACAGACAATATTTAATACAAAATGGGTTAGACATTATGTCGCAAAACCAAGAGTCTTCTCAAAATTGTTCTAATGTCAATACATTTGCAAACAATACCAGTACAAATAAATATTTATTTAAGAGTGTTGAAGACAAATTCACTCCATTTGGATATGAAAATTCAGATCTTAAAAATTTATATTTAACAAGGAAAGAGCTTCAGGGTAAAAAGGTTGCGCCATTTGTTACGCAAGAGCAATTATTAAAAGCACGAGCTAATTCTCAATAATTAGAATATTAGTATTTAATTATTATAATTTTAAAACATATTAATTATAATAATAATAACCATGAAATTGATAAGTATTGACGTAGGAATGAAGAATTTAGCATATATTTTAATGGAATACACAGAAGCAAATCCAAACGATTACACCATATTACAATGGGATGTTGTTAATTTAACAGATTCAGATAAATTTATATGCAAATGTTTGAAGAAGAATAATAATATTTGTGGAAAAAAGGCCAAATATTTCAAAAATACAACCTACTATTGTAAAACACACGCAAAGCAGGGCAATCTGAAAATTCCGTCGGCTGAATTGAATATAAAGAAATTAGACCGGTATTTAGTGTCAGAATTGAAATCACTTGTAAAAAAATACAATATTGAGGTAGACCCTACGATTAAAAAAATAACAAAATCAGTTTTATTAGACAGTATTAAAAAGGAATTGATAAATAATTTTTTAATGCCAATTGTCATAAAAAAATCAACATCTATTAGTTTAGTAGATTACGGCATCGCTTTAAAGGAAAAATTTACGGATATTTTTAACTATGATGATATTGATAAAGTCATCATTGAAAATCAAATAGGACCGCTCGCACTACGAATGAAAACATTACAGGGAATGATTACTCAACATTTTATTGAAAATGAGATTAAAGACATTGAGATGATAAACTCATCCAATAAATTGAAAAAGATGCTAGGTGGAAAAAAAACAACATACAGTGAGAGAAAGAAGGCCGGTATTAAATTTACACTGACCGATTTAAATGAAAAGGCAGCCATCTCAAAATGGATGGACCATTTCAACAAACATAAAAAAAAGGACGATTTAGCCGATTGTTATTTACAAGGCAAATGGTTCCTATCGACCGTCTGATATTTGTTATAATATATTTAATTTTTAATTGTATTAATCAAAAATTAAATAGTAGTGCGGATTACTTAAAATTAAAAGTTCTATTTAAAACATAAATATGAGTATAGAATTGAAATTATCTGAAGAAGTAGCCGACGGGCCTGTTCTAGAACCAGTACATATTGGTGGAGGACAGAAGTCTGTAAATTTTGGACCCGGTGCTGAAATGTTAATGAATCCCAGTAAACAGAGTAAATCAGGTGAACCAAAATCAGATATTAAATTGTCAGAGATTAATGATTTGGATGATATAGATATCGGCGGTGGTAGTGCTGCCCCTAGGAGTAGTGTGAATAAAAATGATTTTATGTTTAATAGTTCTTCTAATTTATCCGACGACCCCCCCATTCAATTAAATATTGAATCTCCATTGGAAGAGATTAGAACCGATGCTCCTTCATTGATGAGGAATTTAGGAAAAACTGAATCAAAGGATGGCTTCAAAAGTTTCACCGATATTCCAATTAATCCAGAGGTAAAGGTCCCTCTTACTCCCAAATTATCAGGAAAGGCATTGTTAAAGGAAAAATTTAGCTATTTACGAAGATTAGAAGCATTGGAAAAAAAAGGAATAACTCTTAGTAAAAAATACTCCATGGAAAGCAGTTTAGATGAAATGAAGGGCGAATATGAAATGATTAAATCGGAAAGGGAAAAGGATAATAGTAAAAAGTTCCAATCAAAGATGTTAATGGCGTTTGTGTCAGGCATTGAATTTTTGAATAATAAATTTGACCCGTTCGATTTAAAGCTTGATGGTTGGTCCGAAGCTGTAAATGAAAATATGGATGAGTACGATGAAGTGTTTGGAGAATTGCATGAAAAATATGGTGGTAAGACTAAGGTAGCACCAGAATTGAAACTAATGTTTATGTTGGGAGGAAGCGGGTTGATGTTGCATATGACGAATACGATGTTTAAATCGTCCATGCCTGGAATGGATGATATTATGAGACAAAACCCAGAATTGATGCAACAATTCACACAGGCAGCCGTAAATACTATGGGCGAGAGTAACCCGGGATTCGGTAACTTTATGTCTGGAATTTCAAGAGGAGGAAATAACAATAGTATGCCTCCTCCTCCGGTAATTCCACCGCGTGGTTCCCCTCCTGGACCCACCCAAGAAATGAGGCGCAAACCTCCCCGTATGAAGAAAAATACCAGGTCGAGACCGGATCTTAATGCCGCTGTAGGAGGCAGTCCTGATTTTAACGATGCTGAGAATATGGATTCAAATTATGGGAGTGCGCGTGCTGAGATGAAGGGACCTGGTGATTTAAGAGATATTCTCGCTGGACTAAAAACGAAGACGATTAATATCAGTGAAGGTAAAAAAGAGGGCAGTACTATTAGCCTACAAGAATTAGAGGAAATCCAATCTACTGATTTATCTTCAAAAAATAATAAGATGATTAAGAGTAAACGTAAGAAATCAAACCGAAATGTTGTTAATTTAGGTATATAAATATTCAATCTTTAAATCTTAATATATATCAGAAATAGTATGGTACTAGGATTTATATTGTATGAAACCGTTGATTTAGTATATAATGTATCAAAAATGACGATTAATGGAGCAACATTCGCATATAATTGGTACTATGGTGTAAATATACAAAATCTAGACAGTAAAATCAGAACAGACGAAGAACACATTAAACTGTTGGAAGACAGGGTTAAATTATTAGAGAATAAGTTACATATTGACATTGATTCTCAAGATTTGGGATGCGACTCCATATAAATAAAATTTATAGTATTGATATAAATTTTATTATCTTTTTCTATTTTTGGACTTCTTTGTTGTCCCTCTTTTTTTATGTTTATGTTTTTTTGTTTTTCTACCACCTTTTTGCTTTAGGATAGCCTCTTTTTTTAATATTTTTGATTTCAAATCACTTATATTTTGCTCTAATTCTCCAAGCAACATTTGGTTTTTAATTTTTTCATCTTCATTGAGCGGTCCCTTTATATTTTTAATGGTTTGTTCCTTTCTTTCTTCCACCTTTTTGACATCCTCCTTTAATTGATTAATATCTTTTGATGTTTTATTAAAAGATTGTTTGATTAGGTTAGTTTCCGATTCTTCGGGGTCAACAACAAACTTGCCATTTTTTATATTATTTACTATTGTTTTTAGTTTATCGAATCTACTGGGACAATTAAACACCCCCGCATAACTATTTCTTACCTGCTCTGAAAGAATACTGCCTATTTTACCAGTTAATGGGGTGTTGTTCCATTCTTCCTCACTGATAGATTTTGATTGGAACAACAATAAATCAACGTATATTTCAATTAGCACCATATTGACGTTATCCTCGTCTGTTTTTTTAATTTTATAATCAAAATACAGGGTGGAAGGTCTTTTTTTTATAACAGGCGAGTGTGAAATAACATATATGTGTTTATTATCGGGCTTAATTAATTTTTGCATATCTTTTTCACCACTCTCCGGTTGGTATTTTGCGAGAACATAGTCTGGTAGGAATTTTGTATTTTTCTTTAATTTTGCGAGTGTATTGTCTGTAACGATTTTATTAATTTTAGTAGGATCTTTTAACACATTTTTAAAATCATCAGAGTATGAACCATCCTTTTCAACGTATCTAAATTTTAATAAATCGTTCTTTGATACATTCTCGATAGTGTTTATCATATTTTCATATTTGTTTTGATAGTTTTCCAATTCAGCAGTTTCTATATAATTTTCAAATGGCTCGAACTCTATCTTATAACGATTTATTAGACGCGGCTCTCTACGACCATTCCTACCATACCGATTGTTATTGAAACGGTCATTCGCATCAGAATAATTTCTTTTTAAATCATTGTTATTTTTATCCTCACTTATAATTTTAGCCAGTAGCCCGTTGTTGGGGTGCGACGGATTGTTGTATTTTACAACATCGCCTTTTTTTAACACATCAAATCTATCAATTTGTGAATATTTATCTGATTCGGACAGCAATTCGACATTTGAAATTTTTAAAGGAAAGTATTTAGAACCCGAATAGTTTGTTTTATAATACCATTTAAATTTATATTGATATTTTTCATTACTCATAGTTATATTTTAGTTAGATAATTTAACTAAAATATAATTTATTCTAATCCAATTGTAATTTAAATTCATTCAAGGATTTCAACATAGCGGTTTTACCATGTTGATTTTTTGCCTTTTTTAATAATTCTTCTGCTTTTTTTATTTCGTCAGGGGTGACAACACCATCACCATTTAAATCCAAAACATCTTTATATTTCCTGTATTCCAGTGGGATAACGCAGAATTTACTATTTTCATTGAATAAAAATTCAGTCATAACAATGAATATAGCAGTTAATGCTAAAGACATTAAAATATCTCTTGTACCCATCCATGAAATAGAAAATATAAGTATCTGTCTAGCAATATGGTTTTTTAAATACTCTTCTTGTGTCTTACTCAGTTCAATCGTAATATATTTCGAACCAATATTAAGCATTATCATAATCAATCCTGCAAAAAATTTACTGTTATTAAGAGATGCTAAATTTTCATTTATTTTTTTAAACATTCTATTTAATATAGTTTGATAAAATGTTTTATACAATATTATACGATATTTATACAGTATTATTTAGGAGTTAATCAACTTATTCTTTTGAAGCATTAATAGTAGAGCGTTCTGAAGACGTTTTCAACTCTCTATCTAAATCGGTAGTATTGGTTGTGGTAACTGGAACCTTGAATTTTTTTAATAATTCAGTAAAACCGGAGAAACCTTCCTTGTCATACTTGGTACATTCTTTCTCAGTTTTTTTCTTTAAAGTAAACCCTTCTTTGCCTTCTTCAGCTTCTTCTTCAGCTTCTTCTTCGGCTTCTTCTTCAACTTCTTTCTTTTCTTTGGATTTACCTTTACCTTTAGATTTCTTTGTCTTTTTTGATTTTTCTTCTTCTTCGTCTGCTTCCTTCTTCTTGTCTTCCATTTCCTTTGCTTCTTTTGCCTCCATGTCTGCCATAACTTCTTCAGGGGTTTTGTCTTTCATATCTTCAAATCCTTCCATACTGGTTTGGTGTAAAAGTGTAATCATAATTATTGCTAAAATAACAGCATTAACTTTGTCTAATTTTTGATAAACGATGAAAATAATAACCATCCAAGCTAATTTTCCCATAGAACTAGAAACACTTTCAATTAGAAAATCGGGTGTTTTATAGAATAAAGCCGCCAATATTGATAGTAAAATCAAATTTGTGTATTTTTTCATTATATATAAATAAAAACAAATAAAAAATAATCTTCTTTTTTTATAAGTATGGCAAGTCAATTAGGATTTTCAGATTTTATGTCTAATAATGAAAATATAGAAAAACAATCTCACAAAAGGAAAAATAGAACTATCAAAAAAAAAATAAACCCAAGTAAGAAAGCAATGCAATTCCTAAATTCGATGAATGATACCAAGAACGATGAAGAAGACGATGGTTTAGCAGATTTCAATCCTCCTCCTCCGGCTGAACTAACATCTCTCCCCGTTGATAAGAAAGACAGTAGTATTGATAGTGATGTTTCTCCAGAAGCCTTTAACAATATTGATGTTGCTGAAGAAAAAATTAAACAATATTATAACAATTATATACCTTATTACGAAAACACCGCAAATGTTCCTAATATACATGGTTCCAAGGATGATTTGATGAAAAAATTAAACTATATGATCCATTTATTGGAGGAAAATAAGGACGAGAAAACAAATAATGTAACCGAAGAATTAATTTTATACATGTTTTTAGGAGTTTTTGTAATTTTTGTAGTAGACAGTTTTGCAAAGGCTGGTAAATATACTAGATAATTACAATATTCCTTGCTGGAACTGGTCTCATCGCATAATTATATAAATAATATTGATATTTTGAATAATGGTACGGTCTATGTTTAATTTCTTTAATTAAACAATGAGAATCAGCTATATTTTCAAATAATAGAATTTTGTATTTATCAATTGATTTCACATAGTCAATTGCTAAATAAAACCCTAGTAAAAAACGGTTATCTTCTAATGAACGGTCGTATTTAATACAAGCAAAACATTCGATCGACTTGTCATCATTGTATGTTGTGTATATGTTTTTAAAAAAGTAGAACGCCTTTGGAATCTTGTTTTCGATTAACGCAAATACTATTATATGCTTTTTTTCTATCAAGTACGATATATGTTCGAACTCGTCCATGATAGCACAAGTTATACCCGACTTATTCAGGTTTATATCGTTCTCCAATTTTGCCTGTAGGTCATATATCAATGATGTAGTTTCCTTGCCGATGTTAATAACTGACAACACTTTTTGTGTGGTAATTATTTTCGAAAAATCGTCCAACTTGTAAAAATAAGTGTTATAAATGGTGAGAGGAACAAATGGTCTTGATATCCCTTCATGTTTAAACATAAATACTTGTTTTTTATTAGTGTATCTCTCCCTTACGTAATGGCTTTGTATAATTTTACCGGCTATATTTTTACCTCTCGATTTTTTATCAACACATAGATTGTCGATATATCCAACGTCAAACGTATTATTTCTCATGATGAAAAGTTTATACGCCGACGACATGGAGCCGACAACTTCGTTGTTTTTATTGTAATACATAGACACGTATGATGGGGTATTTCTACATAATAAATGGTCCATTATATCGTTATTCTTGGGAATATATTTTTCATGTGATTCGGTCATATAATTATTTTTCAACAAATGTATAAACTGCTCTATTTCTGTAGCGTTAAACTCAGTTGCTCTTTTATAAACGATTGATTTATTCAGTTTATTTGAACTATTGGGGAGAGATGTTTCAATTACACCGGTTGGATAAATCAAATTCCTCAAATCATGGTAGTAAAAAATAGGTTGTTTGGACCAAAAAGGATAACGCAATTTAAAATAAATTATAAATAACACATATAATATTACAATACTCAGTATTATATATTTAAATATCAGAAATTTATTCATTATATTCTAATAATTAATAAATTTTGGAAGAGAAGACGAATCGTTTAACAAATTATTCCGGTTTTTGAAGGAAGTATAAATATTGGTATTCATACTGACATCCAACCATATCTATTTTTGAATCCATAATAAACCCAACGCTCTTTGCCTTTGTTAAAATATCTTTTTGGGATTCCATATACAGGGTGTGTTCGTTCTTTCTTGTATTTTTGGTGGCGTCATCTTTGAATGTTTCGTAGAAGTGGGCCTTATCGTTTTCATTGTCGGGGACAAACGTTGCCTTGTATAAGAAATCTTTAAATTTAACAACCGATTTTGTCAACCGGTCCTTTGCATATTTTTGGGCGTTTACCAAAGCAAGTGGGTTTGCTGAATTTAGAATGGGGTCAAATTTATCACGGTTAACCAAATGAATTATTAATTTTCCACCTGGTTTTAGCCAATCAAAGCAATTTCTAAAGAATTTAAGTTTGTCTTCAATGCCATAAATAGTAAAGTAGAGAGAGATAATGTGACTAGCGTAATCATATTGGAAACACGATGAATCCAATGCGTCTCCTACTTTAAAGGTGCAACCGGGATACTCTTGTTTCGCCAATTTAATCATACTGGGAGAAATATCTAAACCTTCTGCTTTGACACCGGTTTTATTATAATGCCCGACATGATGTCCTCTACCACATCCAATATCCAATACAGTCGATTTTTCACTGATTCCGCCCGTTCTTTTAAGATGGACTACTTCGTAATTGTTTTTTGTATCATCAAATACAAGGTCATCGTATATAGAACAGTAAAAATCATCGTATACATCACTGCCTTTTTTAACTATAAATTTACTTGCCTGTTCGAATCCTTCTTTTTTATTAAAAGCGTATGATGAAATAACAAAGGCAACAATCAATAGTATTAATAATTTATGTAGAGTAGGTAATTTTATAAATAGTTTAGGAAGTTTGGTTAGTGTTTTAAATATTTTTTTGAAATATTTAATAAAATTAACAGCCATATATGTATTATTGGTATTTTTTTTATATGAAATGTAATTATTAATGAACGAAAATGATATTAACGACAAAAGAAGTCAAAAAGAGTTTTCTGGTATAACATTTTCACAATTTAAAAAAACAGATGTTAAAAAACAATTGGTAAATGCGGTTTTATACAATAAATTAGAAGAAGCCTGTTACTGGAGTGCTGAATATATTTGTAGCGGACATTTTATTGATTTGTGGGAAATAATAATATTTTTGATAGGAAAACACATCCATGTAGGAAACCCTAAAATTTCCATTTATTTAGATTTAAGACTTAATTTTTTTAGAGATATGCTAAATAATGGATATATTGACAATGAAATTAAGATGAGAAACAATCAAAAAATCAGGGAAATGTTCGCCGAAGTATTATGTGTCATGTGTTTATCACGTAAAAAAAATTCATTTGATGTTCCAAAAATTCCCAACGAGGAATATAACATTTTAAGAATATCGTATAAATTGGAGGCGGACAGTTTAGACTATGCAAAAACACACTTTCGAAACGAGGATCCAAAGGAATTATTTATAGCTGTAAATGAACTGGCGTATAATATGAAAAATACAGTTAAAAATACTACAAAAAGTATTTACTGGGTAGAGTGGATTTTAGGGTTTGAAGCATTATCCAAAAGGGAAAATAACCTACAGTTTTTTGGTGCGAGAAGAAAATACAGCGTTCACAATCAATTCCAAAAAGACATCATATGGATAATATGGGACTTAATTTTAGCAGAAGCAAAAAAGAAAAACAAAGGATTTTTAAAGATAATTTCTTCCATTAACAACCTGTTTTGTTTGAAATATTCCACAGGGGCAAAAAGGAAAAGGAAATACCTGATTTATTACAGTATTGCGTTATTGACAGAATATGTAGACAATTCTGTTAAAATAATAAATAACCCTGAATTGATAGAAAAAATAAAAAAGAAGGTAAATGTGATATACAAGCAAATAAAGAAAAACGAAATAAGACCAAAAACAGACTACCTATTTAACAATAGCTATAATTCTGGTAATTTAGAAAAAACAATAGAGAGATTGGAAAAGATGAATAGTTTAACCAATTTAATCCCGCGTTCATAAAAAATCTACATGTAATATATAATGCCTGTAGGAGGAAAAAGAACCCAAAATGCCAAATCAGCAGACGATGGAACCAATGGTGGAAAGCCTGGATTACCAAGTGGTGTAGGAAAACACCCTATGGTAATGCGTCTTATTAACTCACGTGTTAATAAGAAATGTAATTGTTAATACCACTTATGTAATATTGATGTTAATTACTACAATTGATTAAACTACTATATAATAATATATACTATATAGTTGTTGAGTTAAATTAATTTTATATGAGTTATTTGTATATGGAAAATAATATGAGTGACGTCATAACACCTCCTCTTACAGCATCAAATATAAGTATGGGCCCGCCAGAAAAATCCGCTTTTTTCTACATAAAAATTATATTTATCGTTTTATTTTTAGCATTAATGGGATTGAATATATTCACATATTTATCGGAGGGTACAGATGTATTTGGTAAGTATTTAGGTGTTTCTTTATTACAGGGAGCAGAGGGAACGAAACGAACCGTTTCAAACACAAAAAAAGGCGGTGAAATTGCTCTCAACGCTGCTGAGGACTCGACCAATAAACTAATCGATGTTCCAGAACGAGGAATACGAAATAAATTAAACAATCCTAAAACGGTAAGCGGTAGTTTTAAAGTATCTCCGTCGTCCAATAAAACTAATACCAATCCCGGTTCAAATAAGACAGGATATTGTTATATAGGCAGTGAAAATGGAAACAGACGTTGCATTAAAGTAGACGATGACGATATTTGTGAATCAAGAAAGATATTTCCAACCAGAGACGTTTGTATAAATCCTTATTTAAGATAAATAAAAATAATAACCTAATATTTTTATTTATTATTTGTGTTATCATAACATCTCAATAAGTTGCGTTCCAACATAGCAACAGTGACCTTTCCTACTTGTGGAACATACCGAACGTTTGGAATTTTTAAAACTTCTTCTATATTTACATTTTTAAATGAGGATACATTTATTATAGTAGTGTTTGGTTGTATATATTTACTAGGAAGTTGGTATGATTTCACAGGAACACCAGTTATAATTATTTGAGACTGTTTACACGACTCTTCTACCGTCATTTGCGATAATGATTTCTTTTTCTTTGTAACAACAAACGTTGAGTCAATATCTATGGAATACACGACCGCGCCATCGTTTGCCAACATAGCAGCAAGAGGACGTCCAACGATATCACTTCTATTAATTATTGTAATTGTTTTTCCCAGCAACGGGTCAGGTTCATTATATTGATATAAGTATTCTAATATTTTTACAACAGCTATCGGCGTACAAGGCAATATCAACTTTTTCAGATTATGCGGTGAGTCCATGAAACGTATATTTCTGTATAATTTTGAACTATAATAACTATTTAACCCTTCTATGTCTTTTTTTGGATGTATTGAGTCCCGTAAGTATTCATCCATCGACATCCCATAAAATGTTTTCATATTTCCGAATACAGGATAATAAATCATAATACCATGGATACTATCATTTTTATTGGCATCTTCTACATGCGTTTCTAAATCATCTTTATCGACATATTTTAATTCGAACTGTATCCCATCGGACTCACACGCCTTTTTGGTCCATTTTGCGTATGATTTTGCCGCCGGGTCATCATTTGCCAGAAACCCTACTATTTTTGGAGGATT
>Ga0233435_1000950_pt1 | contig 30664 bp, 23 predicted proteins | sample SI_122_August201_3_FD_182735 | JGI IMG/M metagenome (GOLD analysis project Ga0233435, IMG submission 182735) | Seawater microbial communities from Saanich Inlet, British Columbia, Canada - SI_122_August2016_135_MG | ecosystem: Environmental > Aquatic > Marine > Inlet | place: Canada: British...
TATCCATAAAATTAGTAAGTGACCGTGGGAATGTAGTTGATTTAAACAATGCGAATTGGTCGTTTTCTCTGATTTGCGAACAATTATATAAGCCTCAATTAAAATAATCAATTGTGCAGTTCATAAATAGTAGAATAAGAATATTTATAATGATATGTATAATAGATCATTATAAATGGACGAATATGATATAATAGAATCAAAACATACAATGCGCCATTTCGACAAAATCGGATTTTGGGGACCAATTATTTTATTTGTTACTACTGCCGTGCAGTTATGGGAATATCATGGATTTTTTGCGACATATATAATTATATTTATCACAAATATGGGTATCAATAAAATTATAAAGGCTATTGTGAGACAACCTCGACCTAATAATGGAGAAAGTATTACGTCATATGAAAAATATACAGGCATTGAAGTATATGGAATGCCCTCCGGTCACGCTCAATCAATATTCTCATCTATTGCTTTTTTACATTTAGTCAAAGACTCGCCATTTTGGCTAATTATGGGCTTGTTTATTGCTGGATTGACTATATTTCAGAGATGGAAATACAATCGACATACCATAGAACAACTAATGGTTGGGTCGGCAATTGGTATTGTCGTAGCATATAGTGGATATTATATAACCAAGAACCATTTACGAGAAAATACACATGTGAAAACCGTCGAATAGATTATAGATTCTAACAAATAAACAAAATATCGCACATATGTATATAGTTCTTTAATAAAAGATGTCGCAAAGTGATTATTTAAAATATAAACGTCTATCTACTCGTCTACGATTAGACAATGACTCTGAAAAACAACCACCAGTCTTCCCATCAACTACATTGACACAAAATCAACAATATGCTTTTTCAAATAGTATTGTCGATACAAGTCCGCGTTACAATCAATTAATTCCTTCGGGAAAACAAATGATTTTTTCCATGGAAAAAGGGGCGAGTGGATGTCCCACCTTTCAGGTATGTACGAACACGAATCTACGAACAAACCGCGTTCCTATGACAATTCGTTCGGACCCTTCAGTACCTACACCTGGGGCATTAGATATAATGACCCGTAATGAAGCAGTAAATCTGAAAAATGAGTGTAAATGTGCCTTACATAAAGGCCATACAGATGCGAATAGTTGCGGTTGTAAATTGGGCGCTTTTGGAATAGTGCGATAAAAATACATTTAATAAATTCATTATGGTATGAAATGTATTACGTGAATGAATGGATAAAAATTATGGTTTAGATTGCTCTAATTCTTGGACGCGTTTCTTGAGTTGTTGAACTTCATTTAATAAGAGACCAATGAGACCATTATAATTAACAGATTGATGATGTTCGCCATCCTTTTCGCCTGTGACTAAAAACGGCATTTGTTCTTGTAGTTCATGAGCGATTACACCGAAATCTTGTTTTTCCATTTTGGTATTTGTATAAGTAACCGGTCTTATGTTATCAATATTATAGGATGTGTCGGAAATAGGAACAACGTTTTCTTTGATACGATAATCAGAAGCGGCATTGTATGACGTAGCATTTACCGGACCATTTACATCTAATTTGTAATATATATTTGGCGTTAAAGTATTTATGCCAACACTAGTTGTAGACATAAGTGCGATAGCATCTCCAACAGTTGAATCAGTATCATTTTCCACACCTATTACGAGAACACTCCGTTCGTTATTTGCGTTATTATCCCTATCGTCCATGTATCTAATGTACCCATAATCACTGGGTCTATTTCCTGCAGAGGCAAACACAATAGAACTATGTCCGCCGACGTTACCGTGTTCGATAACTAATGAACCTACTCCATTGGCACCTCCCGATGTCCCAGTTTTTTCATATATATGTAACTTACCAGTTGGATTCGCCGTTCCAATACCGAATTTATTATGAGTGTAGACCCTTCCATTAGTACCAGCCGCATATAATTGTATTGCGCCTCCTGCCTCATTTATAATATTTAAATCATTTTTATAATTTGTATCTGGATTTGAAAATCCCATATATCCACGTCTTACACCACCAATAAAATAAGAAAGATAGACATGGTTTATACTGTCGAGTACACCTACTTGACCATTTCCATATACATGTAATTTCGCACCGGGAGTCGTCGTTCCAATACCGACATTGCCATATGCATTGATACGCATTTGTTCTGTCATCACGGTATTATAATGTGTTTTGAAAGCAAGGCCTCCTAGGTACACACCATTTCCGGGGTTCACACGCTCATCAATAGCAACAATAGACGCCATTTCAAAATCCTGATTTTTTAATATAAGACCAACGCATTCTGCTTGTGGACTCGTAAACCCTTTTTTTGACTCAAAATAACAAGATAAAGACACATCTGCTTTTGAAACATGTAAAGGTCCTCGTGGACTCGTCGTTCCAATACCGACATTGCCAGTAACATTCAACCTATTCGGAACAACGACGGTTTCATTAGTCGTTCCCAACATAATTTGATTGGACGCGGTGATTTTCGCGTTGTATCCTAATGCGGTGGACACCGAGAAATCACTGGTGGTGGGAGAAACATCCGTATTAGTACCAAGGAATGTATTGTAATCACCATTGGTATTATTAAGTCCACTATTCGATCCAATCGCAACATTAGAACTGCCCTCTGTGTTATTCCATAATGCGAATGTTCCATTGGCAACATTAGAAGATCCATCTGTGTTATTATGTAATGCTTGGTATCCATTGGCAACATTAGAAATGCCCGATATGTTTGTATATAATGCTTGGTATCCATTGGCAACATTAAAGTTGCCCGTGTTATTATATAATGATTGGTATCCAGCGGCAACATTCGAAATGCCCGATATGTTATTATATAATGATTGGTATCCAGCGGCAACATTCGAAATGCCCGATATGTTTGTATATAATGATTGGTATCCATTGGCAACATTAGAAATGCCCGTTTTGTTAGAATATAACGCACTTGTTCCAATGGCAACATTAGAAGATCCATCTGTGTTATTATGTAATGCTTGGTATCCATTGGCAACATTAGAACTGCCCGTTTCGTTCTTATGTAATGCTTGGTATCCAGTGGCAACATTCAAAGATCCATCTGTGTTAGAATATAAGGCTTGGTATCCAATTACCGTATTAGTAGTAATATCTCCGGAACCGGTACCAATAGTAAGACCATTAACACTCATATCGCTAGTAAACGAAGTTTTACCACTAGAATGAAGTATAATATGGTCGGTCGCATTATTGACTCCATCACTTGTTCCAAACGCAAGGTTTCCACATGTATCGTACGTATCGTTTTCATAATAAGACCGGATATAACTACTCGTCTTATCCGTGGTGCCTTGTCGACCTAACCATGAAATACGACCATGTTCTATGCGATCATCGGTTTTATTTAATCCCGAATGGGCCTTTGAAAGTATTATATCACCGTCTACATCTAGTGCTGAACGTGGGGCAGTTGTTCCAATACCGACATTACCTTCTGAAATATGAAACTTACTACCGATAACGTCTCCTGAAAATGATAGTTTTGTTATTTTAACACTGGTTGGAAAAGTGGTACCATCATTTCTTGTGTTCAATACAACAAGACGAAGTTTCTGTGTAAATGCGTAGGATATATCAGATACCGTTGCCGTAGTAACATCAGTTCCGTTAACATCATTGGTCGAAATCTCTACATCCAAAATATGTTTCCATTGGTTGTTTACTTCACCCACCAATTTGGCTATACCAATGGTATTATTAACATCGGTAATTACGTCGAAACTAATATCGGTTAATTTCAATGAAAATGGGAAATTAACTTCTATATATTCCCCGCTTATGCCCGTTAACTCGTTGATATCGTCGGTATAATAGTGAGTAACATGTGATATGTCAGATGTACCGGTGTAGTCACCACTGGAATATACATTTCCTTCTTCTGAATTCCAAGACGTATTGGTACCATTGTCAAATACATTCCATGCATCACCCGGTTTCGAACTGGCCGAAACATCATACGCACCATTAAACACACGGTCCGAACCATGATATTGTGAATATATTACCTTTGTAATACCACTGAAGTCGCCAGTAATAGATGTGGGTATATTCGTAAGATTAAACGAATTGTCATTTACTTCAAATGTTCCATTTTGAAACAAAGATGAGCCACTGACATCGAGTGACGATTTCAATGTAGTTGTGCCACTGACATCGAGATTCGAGTTAAATAATACATTATCACTGACATTGAGTAAATCTAATGTAGTTGTACCACTAACATTGAGCGAGTTCAATGTACTTGTTCCACCAACATCCAAGTTGTTTAATGATGTATCATTGGTAACCTTAAGATCGTGTAATATTGAACTCGAATCCATTACGAGTGACTTACCATAAATAGTACGATTATTAGATAAATCTCGGTTAACTACCATATCTAAACCGACCGTAACTGTACCCACCATATTTGTATTATCTATTGTTAATGGGTAGTATTCACTTACTTTTTGGGGGTCGTTGGTGATGCCATTCATTTTACCGAAATATAATATATGTTTGTTATCCCCAGTGCCTGCATATATTATAGGTCCACCAGATACATCATTTCCAATGACAATCTCAGTAAGGTTAGTTCTTGACTCCTGCTCCGTTGCACCTGCCGCAATACTAAGTGCAGTTGTACTTATACTTCCGCCGGTTCGTAATGATCCATCTATAAACACATTTTTTCCTATGCCTGGGGTAAGTGTAATCTGACCGGTGTTGTCGATTTCAAGTCGGGTTGCGTTACCAATAGCAATGGATACATTGTCAACTGCGATTAATTCAAGACCCATATTTGCTTTTATTTGGATATCATCCAAGTCGTCAAAATTTATATAACTATTATTAGTATACGTAGGTGAACTACCTTTTGACAATCGCAATACTGCCTCCGGTTCCGATTTTAGGTTGTTAGATCCAATAGATGAAAAATCAGAGACAATCATATCTTGTGCCGAAATATCGGAAATTCGTGCTGATCCATGAATCGTAATATCATTCATCGATACATCACCCGTCACATTTAAAGTATTCTTGATGGTAGTTGTACTTGCCGTTCCGACGGTAAGACCTGCATTAATACTTGTAGTCGTATTACTTACTATTAACCCTGATCGTAATTGAGGTGGATCTTGATTGGGTGGTACAGTTAGAGTGTTGATAGTACCATCTTGAACTGTCATAGTTGTAACATGAATATAACTAACATCCACATTATTAACACTAATATAACTAACGTCACCTGGAATAGATATTGTATCATCAACCGTACCTAAAACAATTTGATGATTATCCGTAATTGTTGCGTTTTGGCCCAGTGCGGTTGAATATGAATATGGATTATTACCATTCGTCCCCGAATTATACCCAATGAATGAATTAAACGAACCATCTACATTATTGATTCCGGCAAAATGTCCCAATGCTGTATTTCCAGATCCAATAGTATTATCTGATAAAGCATCTGTTCCCATGCCAACATTTTCACCGCCAGTGGTAGTTAATTCAAGTGAATTATATCCAACGCCGACATTATTACTTTCACTTGTTTGTGCGAGGGCATAACTCCCAATCGCAATATTATTTTTACCGGTTACATTTCCGGTCAATGTGGAGAACCCAATACCGGTATTTCCAGCCGATTGAGAATTACCCGATCCGTATAATATTCCAGTATCTTTGTAGGTACCACTAAAATTCAAAAACCGTATAGCAAGGTTATTATTATGATAGTTTTCTGTGGATCTATTAGAAGTTGAAACTTGATCGATAACTAAACGAATTACTCTAGTTGTTATTTGATTGCTGCTCATATCAGTATTAACCATACTATTTGGACTAACATCGCTACTGTTCGAGTTATATTCAGCAAGTAGCGTCCATGAGACATCCGTCTCTGGACCATCACCAGTATACGCGAGTAAAAAGCCGTGTTTTGGGAGTTGAAACTCAGAAGTATGTAATTGAAACGAATCAATCACAGTTTCATAAGGGAATGTAATTTGTATCCATTCGCCACTTATATTATAAACATCATTGTTATCACCGATATCCTTATATTTTGTATTTTGACTACCATAATACGAACCATCAACATCACCATATTGCCGTGTCATGGTTTTCCATGAGTTATTATTATTATTTAATGCGTGTCTTGCGTTATTATAACTCGACCTGGTATTTGTACTACTTGCTTGAATTTTATATGTAGCATTCGAAAACGATACAATTTGTTCGTTTTCACTTGCACTTTCGCTTGGAAATTTCGTGTCAGAGAAGACCGCTTCGGATATTAATTTATCAAGATATATCTCTTTACCAATGGTAATATTTTGGTCGATTATATTAACACGTCCGGCTTCCGGATCCACAATGAAACGGTTGTTAATATTTGCACCGCCACTAACATCAATTCGTCCATTCAATGAAATATCTTCTGAAAAGATGAGAGTATAATTTTCTACGGTCGTATTTTTGGTATTTATATTTTGAAACGATTGTGCGTCTAAAAATCCGTTCACTACAAGATTTCCCGAAATTTCTACATGTTGATTGAAAGAAGCATCTCCGTTTACTTGAAGTGTGTTTCCAATGCGGACATGTGTGTTCGCTGAAATATCTCCATTCGCAGTGACTGTAGTAAATTGACTATTACCGACAACATTTAGATTACTATTTAACGACACGTCTTCGGCAACGACTAATCCTGCGTTCATGGACGCGTCACTACCCAATATAGCAGTTCCTTTCACGAATAACTTTGAATTAAAAGAAACATCGCCATTTACAAAGAACTTTGAATTGAGTGAAATATCACCGGTTACAATAAGGTTTTTATTGAGTGAAATGTCGCCATTTTTATTAATATGGAAGTTAATAGAATCACCCGTCATAATTTCAATGCCTTCCTTATCACTTGATGGTTGAATCGTAGGGTAGACAATATTTGTATTAGTACCGTCGTCAAACTTGATTTTTCCAGAACCCACAGTGCCTATTGTTGAAATATCTTTTGTAATTGAAATGTTCGTTGTTCGTATGCTTCCACTAACATCTAACATATAATCACTTCCTTCATCCACTACATTTTTACCTATAACCACCTTCTCATTAAATCGTGCAATATTGCCAATTGACAGTTTTGAATTCATTGAAACATCTCCACTAACTGCGAGGTTAGCGTCCATTGAAACGTCACTTATGAAATGATTTACTCCACTCGAGTGTAGTATAAATCTATCTACGGCATCGTTTGACCCGTCACTCGTTCCGAACGCAAGGTTGCCCGAAGTATCAAGTTTATCTTTTTCAAAATATGATCGAATATAACTTCCCGTTTTATGGTTATCTTTACCACACCAACTGATTCTGCCATGTTCTACATCGGTACCACTAGTATTTTTACCACGGTGTGCTTTGGATATTATGACATCGCCAACTACTTCTAATGCCGAACGCGGATTATCGGCACCTATACCTATACTACCATTATTCATATGAATCGTACTCCCGATTACATCTCCACTGAATGATAAATTGGAGACAATTGCATTGTCAAATACTTGATCGGTAATTTTAGTAATAATGTATCTAAATTTGTTTGCATAAATATCGGTATCGATAGCAATAGATGATACGTCGTGAATATTTAAATCTGATAGATTTGAAGAATATACTTGGTACCATATATTATTGGTTTCAGCAACAATAGATAACCCGTCAATTTTGATATTATCATTATCAGTACCCCCCGTATCTAGATTGTTTTTACAACCAATTGATATTTCACGTAACCGTATATGAAATGGTATTATAACCTCAATATATTCACCTGAAATTGTGGATACCTCCCCATTAATTGTGGTATTTGTATTTACGGAACCCGTATATGTTGATTCATCATACTTATCCCCCGAACTCGACCAATATGTATTATTAGGTCCATCAAAAACATTAGATGGATTGTATGTTATACCATCATCGGTAAGAATACTACTCGCTGAAATATCATATCTACCATTGAGTACTGATAGATTGCCAGAAAAATCAGAATATATGTCAATTTCATTATTCGTGAACGACGGAGTAGGTCCCAATGCGTAATATGGTAAATTACTTACGGGTATAATTTGTTTATTCGTAACCGTACCGTCTATAATATTTAGATTATTTTGAACGGACAAATTACTGTCAAATGAAACATCTCCCGATACCGTCATCGTTGAATTGAATGACACGTCTCCTCCCACTGTCATACTAGTATCCATCGAGACATCACCGCCGACGTGTAATGATGATTGTAAAATAGTTGATCCACTTACGTCTAATGTTGAACCGAATACGACTTCATTGCTAACATCAAGGGTTTTTCCAATTTTTCCATAACCATTAGTTACAATATTTGCGGGGATAAAGTCACCGCTTAGACTTAAATTACCATTTAACGAAACATCTTTCTCGACAAATAACTTACCGTTCAAACTGACATCACTTCCAACCATTAGGTTGCTACCGACGGATAGAATGGCATTCATGGAAACATCCTCGACCACAAATAATTTGGAATTTAAACTTGCATCGCCGCCAACCATTATGTTGCTACCGACGGATAGAATAGAATTCATAGAAACATCATCGACCACAAATAACTTACCGTTCAAACTGGCATCACCTCCAACCATTAGGTTGCTACCGACGGATAGAATGGCATTCATGGAAACATCCTCGACCACAAATAACTTGGAATTCAAACTAGCATCACCACCAACCATTAGGTTGCTACCGACGGATAGAATGGCATTCATGGAAACATCCTCGACTACAAACAACTTGCTATTCAAACTAGCATCACCACCAACCATTATGTTGCTACCGACGGATAGAATGGCATTCATGGAAACATCCTCGACCACAAATAACTTGGAATTTAAACTTGCATCGCCGCCAACCATTAGGTTGCTACCGACGGATAGAATGGAATTCATAGAAACATCCTCGACCACAAACAACTTGGAATTCAAACTTGCATCACCACCAACCATTAGGTTGCTACCGACGGATAGAATGGCATTCATGGAAACATCCTCGACCACAAACAACTTGGAATTCAAACTTGCATCACCACCAACCATTAGGTTGCTACCGACGGATAGAATGGAATTCATAGAAACATCCTCGACCACAAATAACTTGCTATTCAAACTTGCATCACCGCCAACCATTAGGTTGCTACCGACGGATAGAATGGCATTCATGGAAACATCATCGACCACAAATAACTTGCTATTCAAACTGACGTCTCCACCGACCATAAGAATAGTATCCATAGAAACATCATTCGCAACAAATAACTTGCTATTCAAACTGACGTCTCCACCGACCATAAGAATAGTATCCATGGAAACATCATTCGCAACAAATAACTTGCTATTCAAACTGACGTCTCCACCGACCATAAGAATAGTATCCATGGAAACATCATTCGCAACAAATAATTTGCTATTCAAACTGACATCTCCACCGACCATAAGGATAGTATCCATAGAAACATCATTCGCGACAAATAATTGAGAATTTAGTGATGTATCACTCGCTACTGATAAGATACCATTTAATGATATATCACCATCGTTGACAAAAATATTTTGATTCCTTAATCTTAAATCGCCCCCGCTCATATCTAAATACCCTTGTAGATATGTTTGTATAAAGCGATTTGATTTTGTGTCGTCTAGCCAAATATTATTCGTGGCCATCGTACAAGTCTATATAGTTATCAGATAGAAACATTTGCGGTTTCAAACAAAATACTAAATAGATATTACCAAGGATGTAAATAATATCGTATTTATGTTAATCAAATTATATTATTCTCAAAACCCCCGTTAATATAGATTGTATGTATTTACGTACAATCTATAATTAAAACTGTAAAATTTGCCCGTTTACATTCATTCCACCGTTAACATCTAAAACGTTGTTATTATATACATCAAATAGTGCGGGGTACTTACCATAATATATTGTACTTGATCCACTATTATACAGTTCTTCTCCACCTGAATTCGAAACATCTGTTGTTACGTTTGTAAATGCGAAAGCCCCATTTGACGAAATACAAAAGTCATTAATAGATAGTGAACGTAAAACATCTTCGTTTCCAAAAGAATAAAACGCGCGATCATTTGGTACATCTTGCCACTTACCCGATCCCGAAAGTGTATACAATATGAGACCACGTTTTATCGTTTGGTTAATATTATATGTTCCTATAGCCATACCTCTGCCGTCATGCAACATGGATACCTTGGTTATGTTAAAGATTGAATTTGGACCATATAATTCACCATTGATATAAACCTTATCCGGCGTCCATGTTTCTCCTCCATCTATAGTATGCATTATTGAATTTTCACCGGCTACAACTGCATTACTAATGTCAAATGCTGAAACTGTATTATATTGCTTATCTACAAATTCAATCTGTAATTGTGGTGTATTAATAGCAGTAGATTCGTTAATATTAAAATAAACAATGCCAACATTCCCAACTGTATATACTGAATCGCCAAATCCATCAATATCTTTAAAATCTGCTCCATTAATTTGGGCGCTGTTTCCTATATTTACGCTATTTAATGATATATCTGCGCTACTTGATGATGTATTTATGGCACTTAATTCGTTAAACGAATTGTCAATGCGCGTGAAAAAGATTCGATTGTTATTACTTGTATTGGTCGTTGATTTTCTACCAATTGTTATCATAAGTGGGTCGACCTCATTATTCTTAAAATGTTTCACGTATATTCCCGATGACTGGATGTTATTGATTTTATGATTAAATAAATCAACAATCCCAGTATCGAAATTATAACGATTTAGTCTCGTATTAGATGTTAATGTATACACATAATTTCCAATACAGTAGACAAACATATCGTTCGTTCTCCCATTAATGTAGTTATCTACGATTATTTTAGTCCATGATTCACCTGCGTCCGTTGATGCAAATCCAAATGTGGGATAATTGTTGTCTGTACCTTTCATCTTTTCTCGTCTTCCGCCCGCAAATATATACGACGGATTATCTCTCGAAGACTTGATACTCGTAATTTTGGATGAATGATATACCATTGGATGCAACTCTCCATTTCCAATTCGCGTTGGACCATTTACATCCATTACATATTTATTCATTCGAGGAACATACGTATTGACGCCAATTGTTGTACGAGATAATACTGTGTCTGAATTCGATACATATGACTGTACTGGTAAAAAAGATATGTCAGTAGTAGCCAGTCCAACAAATCCCATCGAACGCGATGTATCATATACATGTGCACCGCCTCCAATAGAAAGACCTTTTGTATCGGGTGTTAATAAATGGGAAAAAGTGGTACTTGAATTATCAATTGCAACATGGACGGAAGAATGTCCCGTAGTTAAACTATTATTATTATAGTAATCGTAAACAAACGGGGTCGACTGTGCGTTATCATATATAGTAAGAGGTTCATTTTTCAGATTTAAAATGGTATCCCGTTCCGAAATTCTAACTGCGGAACGCATTCTAGTCGCATCATTCGATGAAATCGTAATATTTCCTTCATTCGAACTAATGTCTACGTCACCGGTTATACTTACAATGCCAGTTGAATTTTCTGAAGATACATAAACATTTCCATTTAAACTAGTAATGTAAACTGATTCTGCGTTCATGGAAATATCACCCTTATGCGTTGTTAGATTTGTACCCAACTCACTTGCGATCGTTGTGGTATTACGAGATGTAATATTATTGAAACTACTATCCAATGTGAGTGTACTGTCAGACGTATCCACTATTATATTTGATATTGGAACTGCATTTGTATTACTAACATCTCGGTGAAAAAATCGAATACCCGCGGTGTCGCCATTTGTATCAAGTACAATACCCGAATTATTTTGATTTTGAGTTAATATATTTCGTATATAGGATTTATTATTTCTGATAGCAAAACTATCGATTTCAATTGAACTAATATCAACAAATGCATATGGTTTGTTTGTGCCAATTCCAACGCAATCTTTATATATGTCAGATGAAATATAGGAGCGGAACCCGTCCGCCTTTTCGATATTTAATGATATATCTCGATTCGTATTAAGTACATAATTTAAACCATATATATTTTGATGGACTACCATATCACCACTTATATCTACATTTTGACTAACATCCAAATTACGATGTATCTGAATATCTTTTTTTGCGACGATCGTATCATCAAATATATGAGTAGTTACTTTGACCTGTCTTAATATAATATCGTCAGCGACAATAGTACCGATTCCTATATTATTTAATTTATCATTTTTGCGTATTCCACCATATTGCTTCCAAGACATGATAATCGTATATAGTTATCATGTATATTTTTTATATGTATCTTACTAAAATGGTATTATCATTTTATAAGCCGACTACTGGCGAACGATTGTATATTATCAATATCGTCACGCAATAAATCGACTATCTGTTGATAAAAATTACGAAAATCCTTGCGTTTTTTTTTCATATCCTCGATTGAAAACCACTCAATTTCTATTTTTTCAAACAGTTTGGTTTTATGTAATACATCATGATCCATATTGTTCCATAAAAAAGAGTGGTTTTGGTTAAAATATACGGGAAGGTTCTCGTCATATTTCATACAAAATAGATGTATGTGGTATTGGTTATGTTTTAACTTATATACACCGCCATTATTGCGAATTAGTTTTTTTAATTGTGCTTTGTTTCCTAAAAAACCAGTTAATTCCTCACTGCCTTCTCGAATCGCCGCCGAAAATGGTGTTTCTGAATTTTCCAATCTACCACCAAAATCAGACCATCCCTTTGCGCTTTTTTCTAATGGGTTTTCTTTACCGAATAAAAAATACAATTTGTTATTATGAATCGCCATTGGTAATATACTGCCAGCCACCATTATATTATATAATTATGATAGATTATAGTTTGATAATTTTTACGTCAGAAGAGACGGATTGTGTATTTGCATCTTGTTCTTGATTATTTTTCACAGTGTTGTCTATATTATCTGATATCGCGACTTCATTAGTTGACATATTTTTATAAAATTCAGTGACCTTGGGATTTGCCGATATTTTTTTACTGTAAAATGCCGATAAATATAGGCCATCGAGTGACTTAATTCGCGAGAGTGCTACATATGTTTGACCGTATTCAAATATACTTTGGCCGATATCCATTTCTGCCATGGTTAACGTAGCGCCTTGTATTTTATGAATCGTTAACGCCCATGCCAAACATAATGGATATTGACCGACTGCTATTGTGGGATATTCTTCTGACTGCCAAAAGTGGGGAGATATTGTTTTTTCAATCCCATTTGAAAAGCGCACGGTTGGTAATATTGTACCACTTGGTGTTTCTTTAATATCAATGACAACTCCTTGTGAACCATTGCATATAGCGTTATCCATATCTAGATTTACCGTACACATAACAATCGCACCCTTTTTTAATCGTATTATTTGGGACGATGGAATACTATTTGATAATAAATCTAGTTCATATCCGATTTCACGTTCATTTAATGAACGACATTTTCGCATTTCTTCAAATGAAATCGGTTTGGTGGAATCTAAATGGGTCGTGCAATCTATTTTTCGGATAGTTTCAAATACATATTCCTTTTCAGCAAGTCGTTTAAACATCATCGAATTTACGAAATCCGTTTTAGACCTTAATGGAAACAACTTGGTCGGGACACATCCATTCGTTGTTTCTGAATCATATTTTCGATTTACATAAGACTTCAATATCGTCTGCTTATCTGAATCTAAACTACCTCTTCTAATCTGTTGTAATATGTCAATATATAACGGATCACTTTGACGGAACATTGTAGTTAATTCGATATGATTTTCAGGTTTGAATACCATGTCCCATCTAGGTGATTCAAAACAAAATTGCGATGTTTCATTATCTTCATTGTTGCCTACTGGTGGCAATTGAAAGAAATCGCCCGTAAATACGACCTGCATTCCACCAAATGGTCGCGGGTCTTTTTTCACAATACGGGCTATATTTTCAATAATTTCGAAAACCTTTTTAGACAACATACTAACTTCATCCAAAATAATCCCTTTTGCCAATTTCCACGTTTTAGTCGCGTGTTTGTTTTTAATAACATTATTAATAACCATATCCTTTGTTCCTTTCGCCAATTTTATCCCACTCCACGAGTGTAATGTTCTAGCATTACATTCCAATAATACGGCGGCACATCCAGTCATCGCACATACCGGAATGTTTTTATTAATGCTATTTGAAAATTTAATTAAATGTCTTATCAGATGGGTTTTACCAGTTCCCCCTGGCCCTGTTATAAATATGTTTTCACCATTTATAAATTTTCTGTATGCGATTTTTTGTTCGTTTGATAATGTTATAGTCGGATTAGTCGGATTAGTAGTTGATACGTCAGTTGAACTTGACGAAGTTGTTATAGATTTCACGGAGGGATCTTTGGGTTTATCGTCAACATTGCATTTAAATTGTTCTATTGTCTTTTCAAAATCACTCATTGTGGTTGATGTGTTTATTGAATTCAAATATATTAACTTGATTTCAATTTTATATTTAATCGTGCTCTAGTTCTAAACAGAGTGAGAAATCGAACCCATTTAGTGGCAATGGAATTCCCATTTCATTCACTATTTGTAATTTCAACTTATGAAGGTCAATCTTTCCATTGTATTCTCGTCTATCACTCAATAACAGTCCATTTTGATTGTTCGCAGGCAAATAAGTACCAAATCCATAATTGGAACGGTCAAGTGAAATACGCGCGATAATGTTTTTATTTAACAACGATGAATGGGTTGGCGATATAAATGAATTTTGCGCGCCTTTATTAAATTCATCCATCGCAAGATAAACGTATCGTAACGAATTTAAATCGGCCAAGAACTCTCCATAAGTCAATGGTTGTCCCGCAGGACCAAATCCATTCATTGGATCGTAAGTACCAACAATAGATTGAGAACTATAACTAATATTACAACTGATTTTACGAAAACCCATAATCCATCCTAATTTTGCTTTAAAATTATATTTATCAAATGTACCCTTCTCGTTTACTGCAAAATGTACGGTTATATTAGAACGGTTCGAATAAAAATAGCATTGAATACCACCTGACCCTTTTGTATAATAGTCAAATTGTAGATCATTTGTATTTGCGGGCGCTCCATTAATCCATACAAGGTTAGAATTTAATAATGTCACTCTAAAATTTCCATAACTGTCTAAAATATAATCACCATTCTGATTTCGATCAAATACTAATTCTCCATTGGTATCAAATGGAGCGTTCGTATTTGTTAAAGTAATCATAGTTGTTCCATTAGATTCATATACTATGTTTCCACTAGAATTCACTACAAGCATTCCGTTCGCGTTTTTAGGAACCCGATTCAATTTATCCATTTCTGCATTAATCGTGGTTTTCAAATCTGAAATAGAGTAATTTCCATCGGGTATGATAATTGTGTCTACAATTTCATTATTATCATTTCGGTTCTCGGTTTCCATTGCGTTCAGATATGGGGCGCTTCCGTTTATTGAATGATTTACAATTTGAAAACTGTTATTTCCTAACGATGATGAAATATTATAAAATGACATGGGTAATTCTATATTGGTAACTGTTATGGACTTAATCTCGTTTATTCGTTCAGGCAAAGTAAGATTATAGTTAGTAGCCGACGAATCATTATAATCGTCACTAAACCTAGTATCTAAATTTATATATTTTGTTTTTAGTGGTTTATGTACGTTTGTCATAACCATATGACTACCATATTGTTTTACCTTTGGTTCTAAAAACAAATTGTTTTTATCGAAGTATTGACTCATTTGTTATATATAATATACCATGCGATAAATTATATATAATTCATACGTTATTGCGTTGTCATGTTTAAAAGGCGTATGTTCGTGCTATTTTTTTATGATTATCACTAACTTTAAAATTTGTGTCATTGTTCTCGAGTCCTTCATATAAATTCATATATTTGAGTGATTGTGTTACTGTAAATAACCCAAGCAATGATAAGGTGATCGTTTGTATTCTACTATTTGATAAAATTGACTTTAGCATTATATACACATATGCGATAAATTAATTGTTCTAAATACTCACTAAAAGGGGATTGTAAAATTGAATAACTGCTACACAGTATATTACATGAAATATATTAAATCCAATGACAACCACGGCAAGTACATATAATTGCCGGTACTGTAAACGTGAATATAGGGAAAAGTTCAACTATGATCGACATATTCAGTGTTGTGAATTTACATTTAAATCGCGTCGAGAACAAAACAATGAAATTGATATGTTAGCACCTGCCCCTTCACATCATGAAATGTATCAATTCATTCAGCACTTATCCGTTCGTGTTGATAAATTAGAAAAAGAAAATAAACGGCTTCATCAGGTAGCGCGAAAGAAACAAAATATATTAGAATTAATGAATAGTCCAGAGACTCTTGAAAGAATGGATATAACGTTCTCTGAATGGGTTAAGCAAAATATATTGAGTGAGATTCCAAAATATTTACAAACTGTATATGACGACGATTTGTTATCCGGTTTGAAATCGGTTATATCTTCGGCAATAAATAATTTCGATATTATGCGTTTACCTATTCGTACATTTGACAATTCAACTTCATTTTACATATTCAAGACAGATGAAAACAAAGTGAATAGATGGATGAAAATTAATGTAACTGATCTAGATAAATATTTACGTCGCATATCAAACCAATTCATGTATGATTTTAAAGAACATTGGTATGACGTAAACAAGGATAGGGTAGAAACCGAAGAGACATATAACGAGATGTACCTAGAGTACTATGGAAAAATACTTGGAGGTAAGCGAATGTCAGAAGAAACTCGATTTCAAAAATTACGAAAACATATATTTGATATGATTAAACAAACACCTAAAACAGTAATTGAGTACACAGATACAGCATAGAAAATTGAAATACATAATCTCATGAATGTTTTTTTATCAATACACATCACAATGAGTGAATCACAAAGCATTTTCGAAAATCCGGTACCTACCTATTTGGCCGAACAAAATCCACATGAACGCGATAAGGACATTTCGTTTGAAGAGGGTCCGCATATTTATACGGTTTTGGGCGATCGCGGAGGATATACTTCCGTGACTACATGGAATCATCGGCATTTTTCGGAATTTAATTCAGATAAAATTATTACAAATATTTTAAACAGCAAGAAGTGGGATACTGACTCAACATATAAATATTACAAAATGACCCGGGATGATATAAATAAGATGTGGGATAATAATCGAGATCAGGCAGCGCAGGCCGGTACAAAAATGCATTACGATATCGAATGTTATTACAATAAGCAAGATGTAGTTAATGATAGCGTAGAGTTCCAATATTTTCGCAAATTCACGGAAGATATGAGTGATGACCTAAAACCATATCGTACTGAATGGATGGTGTATTACGAAGAACTGAAATTATCGGGTTCAATTGATATGATATTTGAAAATCCCGACGGAACGCTACAAATCTATGATTGGAAACGATGCAAAGAAATTCAACATGAAACGAACTTCGGAAAGTATGCGACAACGCCATGTATTTCGCATTTACCCGACACCAACTTTTGGCATTATGCCCTCCAATTGAACGTATACAAGACAATATTGGAACATAAATACGGTAAACAGGTAACGAACTTATATCTAGTATGTATGCATCCGGATAATCCATACCAAACATACGATCGTATCGAAGTTCCATTTCTAAATTCTGAAATAAGCGATTTATTCAATCTACGATTGTCTGAAGTACACGCAATGAAAAATTAAAAATCCAATAACTAATAAATAAAACTAATAAACGGCATAAATATATATGATTATAATAGTGTACCTAACTATGGATTTTTTTATCAAACCGTTCCAACAGTATGCGTTTAAACACGTGTTTTATAAACATGTTTATACGATAATAAAACCAATACTTTTTATTGGTGGAAATGTGTTGATTTCACGTGCTATGAAATATCTAACATACACTACGAAATCCGAAAAGAAATCATCCTCGATCGATAGTACAAAAGAATATGTTGATGCGTCTATCGTAAGGTTTAAATCTACATTTGAGAACATTAACGTAAACGAAAATATAAATTCGAATATACAGAAAGAGTTTTATATAAAAGAAGAGTATGCGAAATGCGTAATTGAATATAACAATGAAATTGAACGCACATGGAAGAAACGAGTGTTGATAGAAAATACACCTAGGGGGAACATTATTATGTTCTATGATCCGTATAAATTGGGGTTCTCGTATTATTCTGACGCATATAGTATTCCATACACCATATTAAATGCGGTGGCAATGAAATATGTTAGAATTTATTATTGTAGGGATTTTTTCGTAGATGATGAAATTACACCTGCTATTTATCCATCTCCGTTCATTCAAATTCACATGGTAGATAAAAAAAAGAATCCTGTTAATGATACGACGAGAACAATTCAATCCTCCAAATCAGCATTTGCAAAATTAAAGAAATATAAGAAAACAAATACCGTCCACTATAAAGATGAAATGCCCGCGAAAATATATTATCGAAATCGGTTTATTTGTCTTGGTAAAACTACGAATTATTCAATTCTACAAAAGGTAGATGTATCAAACAAACAAAATTCGTTGAACGGATTTCATTCTAATATGTTGAATAATTTAACAGGAGAAAATGACCTTCAGATGAAGGTATTAAGTTATAAAGATTTTAAGAATAGACAATCATCGCCTTTAATTAATTAGATTGTTTTGTTTTCCACGCCAAGTAACCAATTGTTTTGTTGTACTGATAGGTCATTCCAAGATGATCCTTCGCAATATAATACCCCTTCAATTCCTTGGGCGATAAACTTTGCAAATACGCATTTAATTCAGGATCGTTTGTTGGTGTAGTTTGAACGGGCATATTGATGCGAATAATATAATGTAAATCATTCTATTATTTTCAAAAATTTCAATTTTATATTAACAAGCGAACGGCATACCTTGATTTTTACGTTTTACTATAATGTCATTTTCTTGACATTGTTCTCCTAATTGGTATATATAGTCACCCGACGAGATAGGTAAGAACTCACTCGCAGAACGGGTATAACTACATATCTTTTTACCATTGTTACATTCCCCGAGAGTAGAAACGTTTGCGTTCAAACAGGTAGTATTATTTGGGTCATTTGCTTTCTTAATTTCACTGAATGTTTTTTTTCGTAAATTTGTAATATACGTATTTTGGTCGACATTATGATTGTTACTGTCAGGTTTCACACTACCATATGGGTATGGTCGACGTGTCATTCTATATTTATTACTTATCATTCCGGATGTTCCGAGAACACTTCGTTTTATAGTTGTAGAATCTTCAGTAGATTTAATACTAGACATTACAACTGGTACATTGTTATACGTGCCACAACAACCACCATGGCCCTGCTGTAATGTTCTTGGTAAAGAACGCGATAAAGATGTTTGTCCTACATACCCTTGATTACGATGTGTTCCATTTAAAGAAAATCCTCCAGGTGCACCTACACTCATGTTATTATATTTGGCTTGTGTTTTACGCTTTAATGTTGCTATTGACATAGTATATATGTATGGAGATATAAAATATTGGGTAATTACTATATTATTGAAATGATATAGTGATATATTAATATACACGTATTAAGGAATGGAAAATCTTGATTTAGATATAAATAACTATAATATTAATGATCTAGAGCGTTTTTTTCAAATAAGTTCAAATGGAAACTATAGTGAAAGTGATATTGAATTAAAAGAATATAGTATTCGAGAACAACTCTTATCTAGCGGTCATATAAATAAACGATTTAAACGAGATTTGATTGAATTTCTAGAATTAGCAAAGAATTGGTTGATATTTGTTAAATGCAGGAAAGGGAAAATAAATGCACCTACTACTATACCGAATAACTATAAATTAGATACGATGAATACGCCTATTTCAAAAGAGGTAGAACCGCGAACAAATGAACTCATCGATCATCCCGAAACACAGTTCATTTATTCTACAAATAGTGAGTTCTTACCCGGTAAATTAAACCAGTTAAATACCCGTGTCATTACTAAAAGTGTAAATATAGATACGCGATTTCGGGACAAACTATATGAAACCCAAAGTTCGGATTTTTTATTGCAAATGCCAGTGAAATTCAATAAAGTGGTATCTATGAGCCTATCATCACTTGAGTTGCCGATTTCATTTTATGGAATATCATCGAGTTTGGGGAATAATTATCTATATTTGGAAGTAACGTATACGGATTTGAACGATTCGGAAAAAACAAATACGGAATCAAGAGTATTTATTATACCTGACGGTAACTATTATCCTGTTGATTTAATTAATACAATCAACAACATTTTAACGAATAAGATTGAAGACGGTAATTTAGTAAGTTCTACTGATATTTTTTCAAACATTGTATTCACATATGATCTAACTGAATCCGGATCGGGTACCGGTAAAGTAACCGTTTCACCATCTAGATCAAATGAAGGTTTAATTACAAACATAAACCTCGATTTTACTAGAAATATACATGGAAATGTTGACAAAACAGAAGTTTCGACAAAAATTGGGTGGAATCTTGGATTTATTCAGAAAATATACCAAGGTGCGATATCTTACACGGCGGACACTGTAATAGAACCGAATGGATTACGATATGTATATTTGGCAGTGGATGATTATGCAAACAGTGCTAATAATCAATTTATTAATGTATTTAATAATTCAATCATGAGTCCAAATATTCTAGCGAGGATATCTGTAAAAGGAGCCTATTTTAGTACTATTGTTGAAAATGATTTGAATATTGTATCCGAACCTAGAAGATATTTCGGCCCAGTCGATATTCAACGCCTTCGTATTCGTTTGTTCGACGAACATGGACGCATTCTGCCAATGAACAATTCGAACTTTTCATTCTGTCTTGATTTTAAGTTGATGTATGATTTATAGTATATAAATATAATAAGTTATGAGTTCAGCTGTATTTTAACCATATATATATAATGTCAGTTACAATTACAGATGGAATAGCTACCTTTAGTGGATCTGGTGAATTAATAAATTGTACGATGTATTTGGATCATAATGTATATGCAGTAGTTATCAATAATTATACTAGTATCGGAAATTATGCGTTTAAATTATCCACCGATATAACCACAATTACTATATCAAATTCTGTAACGCATATTGGAGATTATGCGTTTTATAAAATGTCAAGTTTGACTACTGTCAATTTACCAAATTCGGTAACACATATTGGAGATTATGCGTTTTATGGTACTGTGAAATTAACCACAATCTCAATTCCGATAAATGTGAGTAGTATTGGATATGAAACGTTTGGATCAACGCCTCTATTAACAGAAATTCTAGTAGATTCCGGAAATTCTAACTATTTATCTCAAGACGGAATATTGTTTAACAAAACACAGACACAATTACTACATTATCCAGTGGCAAAATTAGATACAGAATATACTATTCCATCCTCGGTGACAATAATATCGGATAACGCATTTAAATTGGCTACGCGATTAACTAGTGTAACGTTGTCAAATGGGGTCACTCATATAGACGACAGTGCATTTAGTTGGATGTCGAATTTAAGTACAATTAACATACCGACAACCGTAACACATATAGGAGAAAATGTTTATTATAAAACCGACCTAGTGGAAACTCTGACTATACCGAGTTCTGTAACTCATATTGGTAACTTAAGATTTGGCGGGACCACAATAAATGTTGTCGGAGGAAATACTGTTTATTCTTCCCAAAATGGGGTATTGTTTGATAAACAAAAAACGAGATTAATATTATATCCACCTCAAAAGACTACTGTAAATTATACTATACCCACTAGTGTAGAATCTATAGAACCATATGCTTTTCGAAACGCTATTCACCTAGAAGAAGTTCATATACCAGAATCAGTATTGTCCGTTGGCGATTCTATATTTTTAGAGGCCAATAATTTAAAACGAATCACAGTTCACGTCAATAATGCAATATACTCTTCTACTCCCGAGGGCGTTTTATTTAATAAAGATAAAACTATACTTATACAGTACCCACCAAATGGACCGTATACAGAATATACTATTCCCGACACGGTAGCCGTTATCCGAGACAATGCGTTTCGAAATGCTACGAAGTTGACCTTCCATATTATTCCTAGTGCCGTACATACAATCGGTGCATTTGCCTTTTACAATAATACATCCGCAACGTCTATAAATATTTCAGATAGTACCACAAATATCGGTAACGCATCGTTTTATAATTTGGCTCCTTCGGCAATTGTATATGTAAATGCCCTTACGTATACTTCTTACTATAATTTCATTAACGATCATACCTTAAAATTTCATACCGCAACTGGCAATGTTTCATTTTTACCACGTGTAATTGTTGGACTAGATAATACAAGTGTAGATGAAAATGAAACATTTGTTTCGAATATGGATATATTAAATAATAGTGGGGAAACAATTACATTTACATTGGCCGGTCCCGACGCAGATGCGTTTGAATTAGATGGTAGTAAAATAGTATCAAAACAAACGTTTGATTATGAAAACAAGCGTGCGTATGAGATCATATTGATCGCATCGTATGGCAACTTTAATACAACCGCCAAATTTTCTATTGTAGTGAAGAATGTATTAGATACAGCAATAGATGCGTATAATGACAATATACAAGGTTCTCCACTAAAACAATATAATTTCCAAATTACAGAATTACTTAGTGCGGGATATTCGCAACAAGAGTTACTTGATGCGGGATATACAAAGAGACAGTTAAGAGATGCTGGCATTAGTGTAATTTGTTTCCCAGCAGGCACACCCGTTTCATGCGATCAAGGAGTCATTTCAATCAATAACATTAATGCCAAACGACATACTATTCGGGGTAAGAAAATAGTTGCTATTACGCGGACAATTACGGAAGAAAAACAACTTGTATGTATCAAAAAAGACGCGTTTAGCAAGAATATTCCATGCCAAGACACGATTACCTCGATGAATCATAGTTTCTTCTACAAAGGAAAAATGGTAAAAGCAAAGGATCTTGTGAATATGATCGATAGTGTTCGATTCGTTGAATATGACGGTTGTATTTTATATAATGTACTTCTCGAAAAACACGACAAAATGGTAGTAAATAACCTAATTGCCGAAACACTTCATCCTGAAAACAGAATTGCAAAAATACTTAATTATTTCGCACAAAGCAAATTTTCAATTGAGGGAGAAAACGATCTTCTTCAATATGCAAACAAACTATACTCTGACAAAATCAAATTATTTACGAAAAATAAAAACCGTTATTCGAATAGTAAAAACAAACGACAGAAATAGGTACCATGACGAGAACAAATAATCTATTTGTATATATAATGCCGTATAAAATACGAAAGGTACGAAACAAATCATGTTATCGTGTATATAACCCCATTACAAAGAGAACATTCGCAAAATGTTCGACCAGAAAGAACGCTTTATTGCAAATGCGTCTTCTTCGTGGACTACAAAATAACGAAACATTTCGTAAACGCGTTTCTAGTAGAAAAACGCGGCGAAATATAAAAAAGTAGATATACGTATCAATAAAATTTATATCTACCATAATAATATATAATGGCGTGTAGAATAACATGTTCTATTTCCGTAGCATTTATTGTTGCTATGATTTACATGACAAATGCAATGTCAAATAATGAAACTACCAAACTTTACGAGAAGCAGTTGCCCGACCATTTACGAGGCATATACAAACAAATTGTCGACGAACGTACACGTATTTATTATACCGGTTATTTATTAGGGTTCAGTGTAGCCGTTCTCTTTATTTTATACAATATATGGTTCGCAAAAAGAACATTTTCGAATATATCGATGATTTGTCTTTCCACTACCTCTGCTTTTATAATTAACTATTTTTACTACATACTAACTCCAAAGAAAACGTACATGTTAGAACATATCGATACACCCAAACAAACTAATGCTTGGCTCAAAATGTATCGCGAAATGCAATACCATTATCATCTTGGACTCGTACTTGGACTTATTGCGATAGCAATCTTTTCATACGCATTCCGCTGTTAAAAAATTGACGGTTAATTTATAAAATTGGTATAAAGGCAACATAACGTATATAATATACCGACCAATACGAAATATATTATATGATACAATTAAGTGACGAACAGCAAGATATTCTAGATACTGTAAAACAAGGACATAATGTCATGGTAGATGCGGTTGCGGGGACTGGAAAAACCACGCTTATTCTATCAATTGCTAGAGAAATGTCCGACAAAAATATATTACAACTCACTTATAATGCGTCTTTACGGAAAGATGTTAAGGAGACCGTTGAACGAAATGAAATTCATAGTTTAACAGTCCATACCTATCATAGTCTTGCAAAGCGACATTATTTATCTACTGGTTATACTGACACTGAAATACGTAGACTATTGTTGAAAGAGATAGAACCAAAAACTCCCATACCACAATATGACATGATCGTATTGGATGAATGTCAAGATATGACCTTGTTATACTTTCAATTAATGGTGAAATTCATCAAGGATATGGGTACGAATATACAATTATTGATTTTAGGTGACTATATGCAGGGATTGTATGATTTCAAAGGTGCTGATATCCGGTTTTTAACGATGGCAGATAAAATATGGGATGGGTTATGTAATTTATCCAATGCTGGATTTCAAAAACGAACCATGAAAATGTCATTTCGCATTACCAATCAAATACGTCATTTTGTAAACGATGTAATGTTAGGGGAAGATCGAATGAACGCATGTCGTGACGGCAATGTAGTTACCTATATTCGCAATTCTCGTGGCAATATTTCACGAGTAGTATATGCCGAAATAACAAAACTACTTGAAATTGGAGTGAAACCAAGTGATATATTTGTATTAGGGGGGTCTGTCAAAGGTGCTAATAGCAATATACGTCGTTTGGAAAATACACTGGTTGAACGGAATATACCATGTCATGTACCCATGCTGGAGGGCGATAAAATAGATGAACGAGTAATCGATGGCAAAGTCGTATTTTCAACATTTCATAGTGTTAAAGGGAGACAGCGCAAATATGTGTTTATTGTGGGGTTTGATAATGCGTATTTTCGATTTAATGCTAGGACTTTGCCGAGAGATACATGTCCGAATACACTATATGTCGCAGCAACACGGGCTACAGATGGTCTCTATTTACTAGAAAGTGATAATTATTCCAATGATCGACCATTAGAGTTCTTGAAAAAAAGCCATGTTGAGATGAAAAAATGCGATTACATTCAATTTCGAGGACATCATAAGTCAATATTTCAAGATGAAGAATCGAATGAATTAAACGAAACGGGTATCAAAAAACATATCCTTACTCCTACTGATATGGTAAAATTCATTTCTGAAAGTGTTATTGAAACAATATCGCCTATTATTGATCGTATTTTTGTGAAAGAAACCGAACAACCCATTTTACTCGATATCCCCAGTGTCATTGAAACTAGAAAGGGATATTTTGAAGAAGTTAGTGATTTAAACGGCATTGCGATTCCATGTATGTATTATGACTATTTGAAAGAGATCTTTACCGAAACGTCTGAAGAAGTAGACAATCTTCAGCGTGGAAACGTGCTATTGGAAATTATTGATAACTGCATGGATAAAATGAGAGTAAACGATCATACATTTTTAAAAGATATTGTAAAGAGTCTTCCTGCCAAAATAGAAACCATCAATGATTATTTGTATGTGGCAAATGTGAGCGTTGCCGTTCAAGAGACTCTATATTTCAAACTGAAACAAATTGATATTGATGAATATAACTGGTTAACCGATGATATGATATTGGCTTGTAAAAATAGATTACGAGAAGTCATTGGACCCGATTGCGAGAACCATATGCCATCAGTAGAAGACACCATCATACACGAGTCAGCCGACGAACAACATATCAAAATAGACGAATATCTTCAAACTATATTTGATTCATCACAGCAATTTCGATTCACTGGACGGGTAGATTTGATTAGTGAAACAATTGCATGGGAACTTAAATGTACTTCGGAAATTACTGTAGAACATCTAGTGCAGGTGATTATTTATGCTTGGTTATGGAGAATGAGACACAGTTACACGGAAGTATTCGAAGACAAGATATTCAAAATATTTAATATCAAAACTGGCGAAATTTTACGACTAGAATCATCACAAGATGATTTAAATACAATCATTAGTGCCCTATTAAAAGGGAGATTTCAAGATCCAGTCAAGAAATCTGATGAAGAATTTATAAATGATTGTCAAGAATTTGTATAATAGGATATAATGTATTACATATATCATATTATAATCGGTTATGTACGCGATGGCTGAACGAAACGCTTAATACATTCCCATAATTTGGCGGATTCATCAATGCTGAATGCGCCACGTTTTTGAGCGACACTCAAAAAGGACACCATTGTATTAAGGGCATCATTGTCGTCCTTAATTGTCGTTTCTGTCAAGTTGGCGGCTAGCGCTGTTTCATTATTGGTCGTATTCGGATCCATTGATATATATTATAAATCGTGTTTATACCGTTTATACGGATTTTGTTAAACCTAATTTTGTCAATGCCAAATCTACAATATAATTGTCATCGGAAGACCAATTATCATATTCCTCTCCCTCGATTTTTACAAATTTATTATCTAATAAATTACCGTTAGCATCTAATAGATGGACGACAATGGTAGCATGAGAATTCAGTACAACTTCAGATAATATTATTTCTACCTGTGTTGATACGGGTGCTGGAAGCGCGTAATTATTTATAGCCACTTTCAAATGATCCATATTTATATAATAAGTAAATACAATTAATTGATTATTACAACGAATAAAATATAAAAATCATATATTACACTGTACTCATGAAAGAAAAAGAGTCGACGAGTATTGTAAATTTCTATCCACACAGACAATATATTGCGAACACAACAAAAAAGTGGATCAACCCGACGAATACTGCGATCTAATATATGACTTATATTCGCAATGTATGATACATAAACAGCGATTTAAAGATTTACCTAAACATCATAAATGAAGAAGAGTTATACGATTTGAATTACACCCTTGAAGATTTAAAACGCAGTTTTTGAAACAATTATAATAAAAATTATATAAATATTTTTTATTATATATAGTATCGTAATGGATAAAGATGGAATAATAAAGGAATTAGCAGAAAGGAATGCTAAATTAGAAGAGGAATTACAAGCAACCAAAGAGCATCTCAAAAAATACACAGCACCCTCGTATAAAAAGGAATACTACGAACAAAATAAAGATGTCATTAAAGAACGAAATGCTAATTATAAGAAAAATACAAATTATAAATATGAACCCCCACCTGAAAAGAAGAAGGAATACGCAAGAAGGGCATATTTGAAAAAAAAGGAAAAACTCCAAAATGAATTAGAAGAAAAACAAAATAATGAGAATATTTAGGAAAATTATAAAAGATATATTAAGAAAATTTATATAAAAATAAAATATTTAGTAAGTATATAGAATGGTGAAAAAGAAAAAGAAGGATACTTTCCAAGATTTCCGTTCAACAGAGAAATCTGCCTACACTACCATCAAAACAACACTCAAATCTGTATTACATAAACATAAAGAAGTCCAACCAGTTATCACTAATTTGGTATTTGAAATGAATGATTTGATGATACACTCTTACCAGTTTATCCGGTTATATGTATTGAAATGTTATAACAACAATCAACCTTTACCTGAAATAAATGAGAAGTTCATTTTGTATTGTATCAAGACATTAGGAGTGAGAAGTAATCAAGGAGCAAAGAGTAAGGATACTGACCTATTAGAAACATTACAAGAGTTTTATGATAATGAATATCAACCTTTACTGAACCACGAAAAGACCCAGTTAAAGAATACTACCTTTTTATTACCTTATCTAGCAACGCAATTACATACGTCATTATCTAACAATACGCAAGAACGATTTATTCAACATTTCCTTCGGTTCATAAATAAAACCACGAAGGATATTACAGATGATAAAGCAACTCTATTCAAGTTCAAGAAACTCGTATTAGAATGTAGCGATGAAACAGATATAATGTTTGATGACTGGAAAACTACTCATTTACCGAATATTCTTCCTGAAAATATTAAGAAGTCAGTTCATTATGATGTGAAAATGAAACCATTTGATTATTTGAAAGGTATGTTGTATATGAATGCTGTATTAGAAAAGGAAGAACATAAACTATTCCAACCTTTACCACTTCGCAATAACATTATTCCCAAGCATATTATTTTGGATACAGCGTGTATCATCAGTTTATTCTGTCCTGAAAACGCGAAGAAAGGAGAACTTTTGAAAAATGTAAAGGAAAATCAATATGATGTATGGAATAATCTTTTGAACTTACAGCATAAAGCATTCAAAAACAAACATTATCAATATCATCATCAACTCCAAACAGATGGAATTAGTTGTTCTTTGTTGTTTATTCGTAAGGATTTGAAAGATAAAAAATGGGGAAGCAGAGTTCCTACATTACCAGCCCAAGATTTTCATAACATAGAAGATTTATCGTTAGAGCAACTCAAAGAAGTAGCACCTCGTAATATTGTTGGTTGCGACCCAGGAAAACGCAGTCTGGTGTATATGATGGATAGTAATGGTAAGAAACTTCAATATACAGCACCCCAAAGGAAACGAGAAAGCAAGGCAAAAACAAACCAACGAATATTATTAGTGGAAAAGAAACGAAACAACATCATAGAAAAAGAAACTCATTTATCCTTTCAAAATAGTAAATCGGTAGATTACGACAAGTTCAAAATATATTTAGTGGAAAAGGATAAACTGAATAAAGAAACTACCGAGTTTTACAAGCGTGATGTATGGCGAAAAATGAAGTTTAGACAATATAGTTATGGTAAGAAGAGTATGGATAAGTTCCTCAATAAAATCAAGGAAACCTTTGGAGACAATATCCTAATTGGTTATGGAAATTGGAGCAGAAGCACCCAAATGAAACACTTTATGCCTACACTCAATAAAGGATTACGAAAGCAAATCCATAAGAAATATGATACAATTACCATAAACGAATGTAATACAAGTAAAAAATGCTGTGAATGTAATAATGATTTATCCTATTACAGACATAGTAATGGAAACAAGCAGTTCCGTCTTTTAGTATGTTCTGGATGCGTGAGACCTCAGGTCAAACAAACCGTATTCAAAACAAGAGACGCAAATTCGGCAATCAATATAATGAGTATTACAAAATGCTGGATTGATAGGCAAGAACGCCCTGCGTGTTTTCAAATTTCGTCTTTCACCACATCTAATATACAAAAAGAAGTGGAAAAAGTTAGACCATCGTAGGTGAAACTCCTACTATTGATTTTACATTTTTGATTATTTTTACTCTGTGAAAACGGCGTTTTAAATCTTCAAGGGTGTAAATGCCCGAGACCCGCTACTTATATGATTGGAAATGAAATTTCGCATACGTGTTTTTGTAATTTTACCATTACTTTCACTATACACAAGCGTTTTTATATCGAACTTTTTCATTTGTTTATAACATTCTACACATGGACTGGATGATAGCATGTTATTTTGACTTCCTAGTCGCGCAATATATAATGAAATTTTTTTTGTACGATTCATTCGCAAACATTTACGAAGTACATCAATCTCCGCGTGACAAGAACATACATTGTTACTTATTAATCCATCCCTAGAAATTGTTCGATCATGATTGTGTCCTTTTGCTATCACCTTACCAGACGAAACCGCAATGCATCCATGTCGATAATTCACCGTCGACTTATACGCTTCGGTCGCCGCCAATTCGACATACCGTATGTCCGAACTAGAACACTGTGAATATGTCATTTTGTTATTATGTTGTTATACACATCACAATGTCCCATTATTCAATTTTATGCGGGATTACGCCGAGTAATACACAGTTATGGAAGCCTGCGAGCAAGTAATCAAAATACATACGTATTGAATGTATTTTTGGCGTGCAACATGCCATTTTTAATCTTCAAATATGTATATCTGATAAATGAATAGTTATATGCTCGATTATGAATTTCGACGGGAAACAATAGCAAAAAAACAAGACATATGGCGACAAAAACAGTTAGACATTTTTTATCGTACGGGTAAGCCAATATTTACCATGTCAATAGAAACACAGCATCTCCGCAGTAACAATAATCCCCACCATTTTATTGAAAAAAAACGATGGCAATCCTAATATTTAGTACAAAATCAAACCAATTGTTATTATTGATT
>Ga0233435_1000985_pt1 | contig 30009 bp, 35 predicted proteins | sample SI_122_August201_3_FD_182735 | JGI IMG/M metagenome (GOLD analysis project Ga0233435, IMG submission 182735) | Seawater microbial communities from Saanich Inlet, British Columbia, Canada - SI_122_August2016_135_MG | ecosystem: Environmental > Aquatic > Marine > Inlet | place: Canada: British...
ATCTATTCTAAAGATGAAATAAAAGAAGCAATATCAAATGTTATTGTGCATTTGCCATTGCCTTTGATACCTATCACAGAGGGAGATGCAAAAGCAGATTTTGATGAATTAGTAAAATTTGATACTAGGAATTTATTACGAAAAGGTTTTTTGTATACCAAAGCAAATTATAAATATAGTTTATCTAATTGGTATATAAATAACAATAATGTAGGCAGGAAATCATCTAATTATTTTCATCAAAATGCTAGGTGGAAAGCTAAACACCAATATCATGATAGTCCGTATTGTTCATGGACAGATAAGAAGCATCATAAGAGTATTTTAAATCCTTTATGGTCTTTGAAAATGAAGGGGGTCAATTCTAATACACTCCGTCAGGGGATTGCTATGAGAAAATACTTAGCATCTCAATATCCATCGGCTGTGGCAAAAGAAATATATAATTTATTTGGCGCTAAAAATGTTTTAGATTTTTCTATGGGGTGGGGTGACCGGTTAGCGGGATTTCATGCTTCTAACGCGGAAACATATTTCGGTATAGATCCGAATATGGCTGTTTATGAAAATTACCCTAAACAGAATACACTTTACAATACGGGTAAAAAAACGATATTTGTAAATAGTCCTGCGGAAGATTGTGATTTAAGTAAACACAAATTTGATATGATTTTCACCTCACCGCCTTATTTTATAACTGAACAATATACGGACAATGAGTTTCAATCCTGGAAGAGATACGGCAATAGCATTGAAGATTGGTTGAATAAATTTTTGTTTGTTACATTGAACAAATGTTGGAATTCTTTAGAAGATAAGGGTACCATGATTATTAATATTGCTGATGTATATTTAAAAAAAGAGCATTGGATTAAAATTTGTGACCCCATGAACGATTTTATAAGCAAATTACCAGGAGCTCATTATTCTGGATGTTTTGGATTGAGGATATCTAAGCGCCCTAACAGTCATAATGATACTGAAGAATCTAAAGATAAACAGATTATAGAACCTATGTGGATATGGAAAAAGGGTGATGATAGAACTTTGGATAATATAATAAATGATACCGCACCCCTTAGTAAATTTTTCATATAATGTAAATAAACACTTGACTTCTCGATTTAGTAATGATATAATATAATTAGAGAATGAGAGAAAAACCTTTTAGAGTACAGATATGGAAATGAAACCAATCAAAAAAGAACAAAAGTCTATGTTGGCAAAACTTCTTGCCTCAGAAAACTTAATTGTTGAACACGGAAAATTCACAACTGCTTCGTTTGATGTGAAAAACCGAGTATTGAGACTTCCTATTTGGAAAGAAATGAACGGTAGTTTGTACGACCTGCTGGTTTTACACGAGGTTGGACATGCATTGTTTACACCAGAAGAAGGATTACACGATGCCTGTGATTATGGTAAAGGATTTAAATCTTTTCTCAATGTCGTGGAAGATGCGAGAATTGAACGAAAAATTAAAGTGAAATTTCCTGGAGGCCGCAGGTCTTTCACAGAAGGATATTCAGAATTAATGGAGAGAGATTTTTTTGGTGTCAAAAAAATTGATATTTCAAAATTAGGTTTAATTGACAAAATAAATCTTCATTATAAAGCAGGTAGTCATTTATCTATATTCTTTACTGATGATGAACAAGTATATATTGATCGAATCGATAAGGCCGAGACATGGGAAACTGTTGTTGAAATTTCCAAGGATCTTTATGAAATGGCTAAAGATGAAGCGGAAACAGATATGTCTGATCATAATTATTCTAATATGTTGATGGATGAAGAGGAATCAGAAATGGAATTTTCTGACGAAGAAGATGGCTCTGCCTCAAATAGTGCCGGAGAAGAACAATATTCTGAAAATAATAATGATGGTGATAAATCCGAAAACAATGATTCTTCTCCTGACAGCGATACAGAATCTTTATCTGGGTTAGAGGGGGGTGAGAACGTTGATTTCGAACCTGAATCTTTTACTGATAATTCTTATAGACATAATGAAGCAGAATTAGTATCTGATGATGCAAAACCTTATCGTTATATAAATTTACCCACAAATATCAGTTTAGACAGTATTGTTATTGACTTCCCTGATTTATATGAGAATTATCGTAAATTATGGTCAAAAGATCCGGTGTGTTTTAGAGAAGGGAGTTCCGGAGAGGAACAACGTTCATATTCAACAGAATTATTTAAAGATTTCCGTAATAAGAACAAAAAAATTGTTGAATATCTCGCAAAAGAATTTGAGATGAAGAAGGCTGCAAGAGAACATTCAAGAGCCGCCACCGCCAATAGTGGAATTCTTTCTTCAGAAAAACTTTATACTTACAAATACAATGAACATCTTTTCAAGAAGTTGACAATTATTCCCGATGGAAAAAATCATGGATTAATTATGTTTGTTGATTGGTCAGCGTCAATGTCACAAAACATGAAAGGGACTATTGAGCAAATGTTAATTTTAGTTATGTTCTGTAAACGAATTAACATACCTTTTGAAGTTTATGCTTTCAGTGATCATTACTATGATGGAAGTGTAGTCAATAAGGGTAGAGATGGATATTTAATTGGAAAAGAAAAAGCAAAATATGGTGATATTTGTCTTAGGGAGTTTAATCTTCTGAATTTGTTTTCTTCCAACATGAAAGCAAAAGAATTACATGAATCATACATATATATGATGGCTACGGCGATATATTTTAATGAGAGAGCATGTTATAGTCGTTTTCGTGATGCGGTACGTGTCTTGATACCCAATAACATGTCATTGGGAGGAACTCCATTGAATAGTGCATTAATTATGAGTTTCCCTATAATGAGAAAATTTATTTCTAGACATCAAATTGATGTTATTAATAGTATTTTTCTCACAGATGGTGATTCACATTCTTGTGATACATACAGGTGTGGTGATGGAGAGACGGAATTTTTTGATCCAAGAAAGCAAAATGTAATTCTACGTGATCCAATATCTAAAAAGCAGATTTCGGTTCCATATAACAATAGAATATCAAAAGCATTAACTATTGCTCTTGTTGCATTCCAACGAGAAGTTTTTAATATCAATATAGTTAATTTCTTTATATCCACTAAAATGAAATATTGGGATATACTCGGAATACTACAAGATTCAAAAAAATACGGTGATCCTCATGAATGTGTGGTGAGAGAAGAATTGAAGAAATACCGCAAAAATAAATATTTAATTGTTCCAGAAATGGCCGGATTTAATGAAATGTATTTAATTGCCGGAGGAAAGAATTTAGAAGTACAGGATAGGGAATTAGAAATTGCGGATGATGCATCAACGGCTCAAGTGGCAAGAGCGTTCAAAAAGTTCTCTACGAGTAAACTTGAAAAGAGGAAATTGCTATCTCGGTTTATTGATATGATAGCCGCATAAAATAATTAAAATTTAACTTGACTTCTTTCCTTATTTACTGTATAATAATAGGTGAAGAGTGAGAATAGTTCTCCTCTTTATTTTATGATTAATTTGTGATGAGAATGTGAAATGACTTATACTCCAAAACAGAAACAATTTATTGCTTCTGCAATTAATAAATACGGCGCATCAGCGATACTTACTAAGTCCGAATTGGGTGTTATTGCTAATTCTTCCGGATTGGGATTTCCTTATTGGATGATAGATTCTCGGAGGAGTGGTTATTCCGAAATGTGTGATTTAGGAAACGGTAAATATAAAATACCAACTATTGACGGTAACCTAAATGTTTCGCCGATAACAAATATAGAATCGAACAAAGGTACGGTTCCAGTAGTGATTGAGGCACCTAAAGTGATAGAAAATAATACTTTAAATATGAATACTACATTTAATCCCACAGAACTAATTCCTAAGAAGGATCCCCTATTTGTTCCACATGGCCACTTTAATGATCTTATTAAAGTGATTAGTTCTAGTAAATTTTATCCTATTTTTAATACCGGAGAATCTGGTACAGGTAAAACGTACATGACAGAACAAGCATGTGCTAAACTCAAGCGGGAATTTATTAGGGTCAATGTTACTGTTGAAACTGATGAAGATGATCTTCTGGGTCACTACGCATTAGTTGACGGTAATACAGTTTGGCAAGATGGTCCTGTGGTCATTGCAATGGAACGCGGAGCCGTTTTACTCCTTGATGAGATTGACTTGGCTTCCAACAAAGTGATGTGTCTACAACCTATACTTGAAGGTAAAGGTGTTTATCTGAAAAAGGTGAATAGAATGGTTACACCGTCTTCAGGATTTACAGTTATTGCAACCGCTAACACTAAAGGTAAGGGTTCAGAGGATGGGAGATTTGTTTTTACTAATATTCTAAATGAGGCCTTCCTTGAAAGATTCCCGATTACAATGGAAGTTAATTATCCTACCTCTAGTACTGAGAAAAAAATTATTAATAAAGTATTAGATTCACTAGGTGTTTCTGATACTGATTTTGCGGACAAGTTAGTGAATTGGGCAAATGCCATCCGTAAAACATTTTATGATGGTGGAATTGATGAAGTAATCGCAACTCGTAGATTAGTTCATATTGCAAACGCTTTTTCAATTTTCGGAAATAAAATGAAAGCCGTCGAAATGTGTGTCAATCGTTTTGATGAAGACACTAAAACTTCATTCTTGGATTTATATTCGAAGATTGATGCAGATGCCACATTATCATCAAATGAAGATGATACAGACGATACATGGCCACCAGACGAAGATGGTGCAGTTGATGTAGAATTTTAGAAACTTTTGAGATAGTAACTTACTGAGACCGGATATATTATCCGGTCTTTTCATATCAATTTTAATTTGAGAATATTATGAAAGAATTTATTGTGAAGACACTTATATCCGAAGACTATGGATATGCCGCTAGAGATTTGAATGGTTCTGTTTTTGTTTTTGAAAATAAACCCAGTCTAGCAATTGATGTACCTTGTGATACTTGGGATGTAAAAACGGGAAAAATTAAACAAATAACATTACCTTATTTATTAGATTCTAATGAACTAATAGATGATGACTGGAGAGATTCATTAATAACACTAAACTAATTTGGAGTAAGTATGAAAGGTAAACAAGGACGAATGTTGAGGCGAATTGGTGCTATTGAACGATTAGAACCTCAAATAACACAATATGAAAAAAATATTATCACCGAAAAGGATGATTTAAAAGTGGCACGTAAAGAAAAAGATTTGATGAATGTTGAGTCTATAGAAAATAAGCTTAATCAATACGAGAAGAAATTGGAACGAGCTACGATCACTTTAGAACACACTAAACACAATTTACGATAATACATTATAGGAGATTAACTTGAAAATTGAAGTAAACATAGAAGAATTAAGAAAAAAGAAAATATTTGTTGCTACTCCTATGTATGGGGGAATGGCAACAGGGATGTACACCAAAGCATCTTGTGATTTAGCAACAACAGCAACGAAATATGGTATGGACGTAAAATTCTTTTATCTGTTTAATGAAAGTCTCATTACACGGGCACGGAATTATTTGGTAGATGAATTTCTTCGTAGTCCATATACACATTTAATGTTCATAGATGCTGATATTAATTTTAATCCACAAGATGTGTTAGCATTAGCTACATTGTGTAATGAAGAACGTCCTATTATAGGGGCACCGTATCCGAAAAAATGTATAGCATGGGAAAAGGTACGCAATGCAGTTGATGCGGGACTAGCGGACGAGGATCCAAATGTTCTAGAAAAATATACGGGAGATTTTGTCTTCAATCCCACAGCAGGAACCACTCAAATTAAAATCGATGAACCAACAGAAGTATTAGAGGTTGGTACCGGATTTGTCATAATTCGCCGAGAGGTGTTTGAGAAATTTAGAGAAGAATATCCTCAGTTTTCATACAAGCCAGATCATAATCGGTCAGAACATTTTGATGGTTCACGTTACATTCATGCTTTTTTTGATACTGTTATCGACAATGAGGCTTATGCAGGAAAAGGTGCAGGGGGTTCAGATAGATATTTATCGGAAGATTATATGTTTTGTCAGTGGGCAAGAAAGATAGGATTCACGACATGGTTGTGTCCTTGGATGGAAGTGAATCATGTGGGTACATATGTATTTAATGGCACACTCAAAAATTTGGGTAAATTAGATTTTGCTTCTCACGGAGCGGACATGAATGCTCGACCACATAAAGAATCACGAAAAAAAAGACGAGCAGCAGGACTCAATAAAACAAAGAAGAAGAAACTGACAACACCGACCAAATCTTGACAAATCAAATATACGTGATATAATAACATATATAATTAATAATACACATAAGGAATAATATGAAATTGACAGTGGAAACAATCGAAATACTCAAAAATTATGCGACAATAAATCAGAATATGCAGTTTAAACAAGGTTCTGTTTTATCAACAACTTCTACCCAAAAAAATATCTTGACTTTCGCAGAAATCAGTGAAGATATTCCTAGCACTTTTGCTATCTATGATCTTAATAGATTATTGGGAGCATTTAGTCTTTTTGATAAATCTCCTGAATTGGATATAGGCGAAAATAAATTGACGATTGTGGGTGACGAATCTAAATTAAATTATGTTTATGCAAATCCTAAAATGTTAGTCTTACCACCAGAAAAGACTTTGAATTTCCCTGATCCTGAAATTAATTTTGATATGTCGAAAGAGGCTTATGGTGCATGTATGAAAGCCGCACAAGTATTATCATTACCTGAACTATTAGTGTTAGGTGAAGAAGGTAAAATCTTTTTGGTGGCCACAGACACCAACAACAGTTCAACCGATACTTTCAGAAAAGAGGTCGGTACAACAGATGACGAATTTCAGATGGTTTTCAAAATTGAAACTATGAAACTTATGAGTGGTTCATATAAGGTGGGAATTTCCTCTAAAGGAATTGCACATTTTGAACATGAAAATTCTAAATTACAATATTGGATTGCTACTGAATCTAATTCTAATTATACAGCAAAACAATGAATAATGATTTTTTGTGGACAGAAGAATTCCGACCTAGTACAATAAAAGATTGTATTTTACCTAAACACATAAAGGATGTGTTCCAAGGTTATGTGAACGACGGTAGAATACCCAATTTGTTATTATCAGGTGGAGCAGGAATAGGTAAAACTACTGTGGCTCGTGCCATGTGTGATGAAATTGGAGTAGATAGTCTGATGATTAACGGCTCCAATGAGGGCCGTAATATTGATACTGTGAGAACTCTTTTACAGCAATATTGTAGTTCTGTTTCCATGCAAGGTGGGAGAAAAGTTGTTATAGTCGATGAAGCAGATTACATGAATGCTGATTCAGTTCAACCTGCATTAAGAGGTTTCATTGAAAAATTCAGTTCAAATGTTAGTTTTATTTTTACGTGTAATTATCGTAATAGAATTATAGATCCTATTCATTCACGTTGTTCTGTGATAGAATTTACAATTCCTAGGACCGATAAACCTAAACTTGCACAAGAATGTTTGCATAGAACTGAATTAATTTTAAAAGAAAAATCTGTTCAATATAACGAAAAAGTGTTAGTTGAATTGATCATGAAACACTTTCCTGATATGAGGAGGGTGTTAAATGAACTTCAACGATATTCAGTTAGTGGTGTAATAGATGCGGGTATTTTAGCTCAAATTGGAGAAATTAATTTATTAGAGCTAATGAAATCACTGAAAGAAAAACAATTTTCTGAAGTGCGTAAATGGGTTACTCAAAATATAGACAATGATTCCGTTAAGATTTTTCGTAAAATTTATGATGGTATACATAATCACCTTAAAGCCACTTCAATACCTCAGGCTATACTTATTATTGCTGAATATCAATATAAAGCCAGTTTTGTTGGTGACCAAGAAATAAATTTGGTTGCTTGTTTAACTGAAATTATGGTAGATTGTGAATTCAAGTAGGAAATATTATGACAATTGAATATAAATATCATCCTCATACGGGGAAAAGGCTATTGTCTGATGAAGAAAAACGTCAAAGAATGGCAGAAAGTAATAAAAAATATCACGCAAAAAATAGAGATAAAATCTTAAAAACACAAGCAAAATATAGAGAGGAACATAGAGAAAAAATAAATGCAAAGCAAAACAAATGGTATCAAGACAATATAGAAAAAGCTAGAGAAGAAAAAAGACAATATTATCATTCAGAACAGGGTAAAGCAACAAGAAAAAAATACTATGAACAGCTCGACAAAAAAAGAGTAAAAGAGTGGAATGAGACATATAGAAAAAACTTAAAAATTCGTTTAAAAAATGATCCCGAATTTGCTATTCAATATAACACAAAGCAAAAGAATCAAAGATTAGAATACAATTTTGGAATTACTTTTGATCAATTCACTAATTTGTTAAATGAACAAGATTCAAGATGTGTAATGTGTAAAAAAGTTTTAGTTGATGATGTAGAAACAAGATCAATAAAAAATAAACCTTGTGTTGATCATTGTCATAAAACAGGATATATTAGAGGTATTTTGTGTTTTAGTTGCAATCATCTTGTAGGATATATGGAACAAAGTGATTATATAGTTAAGCAAGGATTTGATTATTTGAAAAAATATACAGAAAAATTTAGAAAGCTTAAATGAACGAAGAACTATTAAAAATTTATGAAGATAATACTAATGAATATGGATTGCCAGTATTCGATTTATTTACTTGGCAAAACTTAAATACAAAATATGTCGATACAGATACTTCTTTGCCCATGTCCAAACGGGCGAAGGTTATGATCGATACTATGATTCATTTCTTTGAAAAACACCACCCCAAATTTCCATTCAGGGAATTTGATATGCACGAAGCAAGAGAAAACTTCTATGGCTTGTGTTCTCTTAATTTAAAAAACTATATCAATGAGAAAGAAAATTGTGGAAGTGTTCAAGAAAAATATAATGATTATGTGGGTAATTTTCCAGAACACGGACTAGGAGTATTTAATTTTAGTGCGAATTATAATAATATTTCTGATGCTTTTATGAACAAGGAGCGCATGAAATGTTCGTATGTCAAAAATCCTAGTCCAATTACTATGTGGGAAGACCAAACAGATTTAAAGAAAATATTATCTCCGATTTGGAGGTTGCACCCTAAATCAGATATTCCACTTAAAAATAATACTTACCTTGAAGGTATGCGAGTTGGAGCTTATTTTGCTACACAATTTAAACCATCCGTGGCTAAAGCATTTTATGATATTACTAATGCCAAGAAAGTGTTAGATACGAGTTCTGGTTGGGGTGATCGCTTAGCGGGGTTTTTTGCATCTAATGCAAAAGAATATTATGGCATGGACCCTAATGGCGATTTACATGAAAATTATTATAAGATGGCTGTACAATATAACAACTGGTTAGGTTCTGATGATCCGAAAACGAGTTTTGGTGATGATTGGTTTTCAGTTGAGGGTGAAAAAAAGGTTAAGATATATAAATATCCTGCTGAGACATTGCCATGGGAGGAAATACCCAAAGACATAGATGTAATGTTTAGTTCTCCGCCATACTTTGCTACGGAACGATATGCAGAAGGCAGCAAATTCGAAAAGGATCAGTCGTGGAGTAAATATCATACATACGAAGAATGGAGAGATAGTTTTTATTTACCCGTGATGCATCGAGCTTTTGATTGTTTGCGGCCGGGTGGCTGGCTTATGGTTAATATCATGGATCCGAAAGTGAAAGGTAAACGATATAGGGCCTGTGATGATTTAGTCAATGAATTCAGGGAATATTTTGTCGGACAAATTGGAATGAGAATAGTGGCACGTCCTAAAAGTATAAAATCTTTTGATGGGGAGACCCAGAAAGAAAAAAAATCAGCCTATGATGAATGGGCAAAAAAATGGTTCTTAGAATCTGTTTGGTGTTTTCGGAAACCTGGAGGTGATCCAATTGATTTGTTTGCATCGTATAAGACTCATACTTTGGATGTTTTTTTCAATAATATTATAAATTAAAAATATGTCAATAGATTATTATGAAATGTCTCCAGTGGAAAAACACGGTGATATTTGGTTTAAGAGAGAAGATTTATTTAAACCGTTTGAAGATTTTGCTATATCTGGAGGTAAAGTTAGGCAATGTCTCGCATTAGTAGACAAAAATCAAGATTTGATTCGTGATGAATATGATTCCACAATTGCAACGGCAGCGTCTTTAGGTTCTCCGCAAAATCCCATAGTATCACGGGTAGCAAAACATTTTGGATTTAAATCTTTGATAGGTATAGGCAACACCATACCATCTAAGGCTATAGAAAAGTATAAGACATTAAAATATTGTAAAGAGGTGGGCTCAGAAATAATTTTATTGTCAAAGAGTCAGGGATTTAGTAGTGTATTATATTCTGAATTAGATAAATTAGCCAAACAACGAAAGTTTTTTAAAATACTATTCGGATACCAAATTAGTTCTAATCGAGAATCTATCGTAGATGTAATTTCACATCAAGTTGAGAATATTCCAGAAGAAATAGACACCCTAGTTGTTAATTGTGGTAGTGCTGTAACTTTTGTTGGTATCCTGAACGGTATTATTAAGCAGAACCGCAAATTTAGGGTGGTGGCTATGCAACCTTTTGGATATGACAGAACTAAAACTATTGAAGAAGGTGTGGAATATATGCGATGGGAATATGAGTATGAATATCATACAGCAAATTATCCTTATCATAAACCAGTTGAATGTAAAATATCCGATACATTTGAATTAGATACTGTTTATGAATCAAAAGCTTATCATGCCATGATAGATCAAAAAATAGTTAATCCTAAAAAAGAAAATGTGTGTTTTTGGGTGATAGGCAATGCAAATTTTCTCAGGTGATAATGAAATTAAATCTTAGCATATTTGAAAATATTCCTTGTGTGGAGTATGTGGATTTAGGTGATATCCAAGAGCATAATTTCTTTATGGTGAAATCCATGGAGTTGGACACTTCCAAAAAATTCATAGATTATTATAACCATAAACGTAGCGTGAGGTATGGATTTAGAGGTGTTCTACCTGCCGAATTTACCTCAGAATATAATATAATTTCTAAAGATTGGCAACGAAAAATTATTACTATTGGTATCGAGAATGATTTAGTAATAGTTGTACTCAAGCGGGTTCAGATGTTTAAGGCTGTCTATACTAGAATGGAGGGTCTACCGATAAGTATTAATGATAATCGTGATAATGAGAATAGGGTTTTACTTCAATTATCTGAAAAACATTTAATTGGTAAAATTAGTGTAATTGAACCCGAAAGTGAACTACTCGAAAAGCTGGGGTATAAGTTCAGTGAAAAAATAGATTCGTATAATTTCTATAGTCATGTGCCATCAAATTATTTAAAAATAAACTCTAATAAATGGATGCATAAGAAAGGCATTAAACGTATGTTAAAGATGTCAAATTTAACATTCACGATTTTAGCTGATAGGGATATTAACGACCAACGAGACATTGAAATTTTAAATGCGGGTTTCAATAAATGGAAAAAGGAAAAGGAAAAAACTCCCAAAGGTTGGTTAAAATTACAAAAATCTATGTCTAAATATCCATATTGGGACGACAAGAACACTATTTGTTATATGTTTCGTTATAAGGATGTACCTGTAGGATTTGTAGTGTATATATTGACAAATGATAACACCACACACCAAATTATTAATAAATCTATAGGTAGGAATTTACATGAAGAAATAGAGGATATTTTTACGAAAGAAGAAGTAATAGAATTTAATGAGATTAAAAAAAGAATCTCCGCTTTCATACATTATAAAACAATAGGAGATATGAATGAACGTAATATTGAGCATGGTTATTTTGGAGGCGCATTCAGTATGAAGAGTCTGAGAACATATAAAACTATAATGAATGATCATGAAATTGCACATTATGTCTATAAATTATAATAATGACTGAGAATATTTTATACGAAATAATGACAGATGGTGTAAATATTCAGGTGATAGATAGACCGAATGTTAGGCATTTGAGGTTTGGAAATAGTGTGAGACAATCATCAATTAATAAGTCCAAACCTTTTAAATTACAAACTAAATATTCCCGCGATATGATTTCTGTTTTTGATCACTATACTGGTGTTCCAGAAACAATTTTAGTTTTGGGTTTAGGGGCCGGAACAATCCCCTCTTATTTGTTCCATAAATTTCCAAATACTAAAATTAATGTTGTCGAATTGTTACCTGAGTTAAAAGCGATAGCTTCAGAGTATTTTTCTATGCCAAAAGACGAACGGCTTGAGGTGATTATTGATGATGCCTATGATTATGTTTTGAATACCACATCCCGTTTTGATATAATTTTCATGGACGTGTTTAATAAAAATGGTGTACCTACAAAATTTAGTGAAAAATTATTTTATCTGGGGCTATCCAAGTTATTAACCAAAGGAGGTTATGTCGCATTCAATACTTGGATAAGTTCACGTTCCCATCCTGTTTATATTGATAAATTAAAAGGGGTGTTTGATACCGTGATTGAACACAGCACAATTACGAGCGGAAATCATATTGCCTTTTGTAAATGAATACTTGACTTTTCGAAAATCCATGTTTTGAACCTATTTCCGCTAATAGAAGAAAGGAGCAAATTAATATAGTTATGGGACCATTTGATTTTATAAAAGCTATTAATGAAAATAAGAACATCATGAAAAATGATGTATTGACAGAAAAGGAATATAATGCTTTTCTTGTTAATAGAGGATTAAGTTATTTTCAGGATACTATCCTCCAGACAAATGAAATGAATAGACACCACCACCTTGATAAAAAACTTCAATTTGATTATTTGCGGACTAGTGTTAGATCAAGGAGAAGATGGTCTAAATGGTTAAAAGCAGATAAAATAGAGAATTTAGAAATGATTAAGACTTATTTTGGTTATGGGAACGAAAAAGCGAAAGATGCACTTGAGATTTTATCAGAAAATGATATTGTAACCATAAAACAGAAGTTTGAAGAGGGTGGTATAACTAAAAAATGAATATATGATGATTATCTTGTTATTAGAGTACTAAAATTTTATAAATAGTATTAGTATTTTAAACAAATTAATGGACAGGATAATAAAATGACTAATATTGAAAAAATGATAGAGTGCACCATAGAAGAAGCTGACGCCTTTTTGAAGATACGTGAAACACTAACTCGAATAGGGGTAGCGTCGAGAAAAGACAAAACTTTATACCAGTCTTGTCATATCTTACATAAACAAGGACAATATTATATTGTTCATTTTAAAGAATTGTTTGCTCTTGATGGGAAACCTACAAATTTTTCAGAAAATGATCAAGCGAGAAGAAATACAATAGCAAATTTATTAACTGAATGGGGGTTAATAAAATTAGTATCTCCAGAAAAATCTTCTGAATTAGTAGTTCCCCTAAATCAATTAAAAATTCTTGCCCATAAAGAAAAAGAAGAATGGACATTAATTGCGAAATATAATATAGGTAATAAGAAAGTAGATTATGACCACAGAGAAAATGAAACAAAAGACAACGAATAATTCACCGAATTTAAAATTTTATAAATTAAACGAACAGGCAAAGTTACCCACCTTTGCAACAGAACAATCCGCTTGCTTTGATTTATATGCCAATCTAGTTATGGATGATTCTGTACAATATTTTAGTTCAGCGTCCACTAAACAGTTACCTAGAAAAATTGGTCTTAATAATGGTGCTCCATATATTAGATTGCAGTGTTTAGAGAGAATGTTAATACCTGTGGGATTAATAGCAGATATACCGAAAGGATACTCCATCCGTCTACATCCACGTTCTGGTTTATCATTTAAAAAGGGTATTCATCTTGCTAATTGTGAAGGTGTTATAGATAGTGATTATGTGGAGCCGATATTTGTCATGGTGACAAGCATGAGTGATGTACCAACAAATATATTTGATGGAGAACGTATCTGTCAAGGTGAATTAGTGAAGTCTGTTGAATATAAAATAGATACATTAACAGAACCACCTAGTCAAAAAACAGATAGAGATGGTGGTTTTGGTAGTACGGGCACTTGACAAATAGAAAAAGAATGATATAATATATTTAAGTGATATATAGTAGAAGAGTATAATTCTTGCCCGCCTTTTTGATTTATTATAATGACAGATAATTGGTTAATTGAAGAATATGAAATGGTGGTTAAATATAAATTAGTAGTGAAGGGAACTGGCACTTATACCGCAGATTCGTTCACTAAATTAATTTGGACAGTTTTAAGACATCGCTTCCAACATTTTCTAAAAGGAGAAGGTTGGAACGATTGAGATGCATCATCGGGATGGTCTCATTCATAATCAGTTGCTCTGCGTATGAGAACTGATATTTTATAAACCTTGCTTTATAAGGAGGAATTATGGTACTACGCGCATCACACACACCCCTAAACTTTGGGGATTTCGAAGGATTTCAACCTTTTTCTATAGGGTTCGAATCAATGTTTGACCGTTTGCTTGGACCTTCCACGCAACATGTTTCAAACAATCAAGGGTATCCACCCTACAACATCCGAAAAGACGGAGATATCAAGTACTTCATTGAAATGGCCGTTGCTGGTCTTTCGGAGGATGATCTTGAAGTCGAATTAAAAGAATCCGTTCTTGAAATTCGTTCTAAGCAATCAACAGAAGATGAGGCTACTTATGTTCATCGTGGAATTGCTAAGAGAACATTTGAGAGGTCGTTTACTCTTTCAGATGATATTGTTGTAAAGGGTTGTGACCTTACTAACGGGATGTTAACCGTTGAACTTGAAAAAGTAATTCCAGAGGAAAAAAGAGCACGTTTAATTCCTATTGGAAATAAAAAAATCAAGTCGATTAACTAATTCGATGTGCCCACCGGTATTATGTACTGGTGGGTTTTTTATTTTTAAAGACAGGAGAAACACATGCTTGCAATTTTAGGATCACTTTTAGGTTTCGCCGGTTCAGCTGTCCCGTCGATCATAGACATTTTCAAAAGTAAAGAAGAAAAAAGAACCCAAGTTGAAATGTTTAAACTTCAACTTGAAGCTAAAGAAAAAGGTGTCGATTTAGATATTCGGTTATTGGAAGCGAAGACCGTTGCAGAAGAACAAAAGTCTTTGTTGGAACACGACATCGCATTAGGTAAACAGGGTGGATTTATAAATTCATTACGTGCATTCGTGAGACCATTTATTACTTATGTTTTTTTCTTAACATTTATTGGAATCAAAATTGCACTCGTATGGAATACTATAAGTTCCGGCGGAGATTTGAATGCCACATTAGATGTAGTGTGGGATGAACAAACAGAGACTATCTTTGCAGCCATCGTTTCGTTTTGGTTCGGCTCAAGGGCATTGGAGAAAATTAAAAAATGAAAATTACAAATAATTTTAGTTTGGGTGAAATGATTAAGTCATCCACCGCAATACGTCAGGGGATTGACAATTCACCTAACACCGAACACCTAATCAACTTGACTAATTTGTGTTGTAACATATTACAACCCGTGAGTAATCATTTCAAACGGACTGTAACAATCAATAGTGGTTATCGAAGTCCTTCGCTCAATAAAGCGATAGGTGGTTCTAAAACCAGTCAACATTGTTTTGGTGAAGCGGCAGACTTTGAAATTATCGGATTGTCAAATGTTGAATTGGCAACATGGATAAAAAATAATCTCATGTTCGATCAATTGATCTTAGAGTTCCACATCAAAGGACAACCCAATTCGGGATGGGTTCATTGTTCTTACAAAAAAGATAAAACTAACCGTAAAAAGATTATGACTGCACTGAGGGTTGGTAAAAAAACAGTGTATAAGCTAGGACTGATTAATTAAAGATATTATTTGACAAACACATAAAAGTGTGTTATAATAGATTATATAATAAATTAACATGTCACCTTTACTATCCTAAAAAATAAATGACAAAATTTTATACAAATGTGGTCTGTCTTGGAGACCACATTTTCGAACGGGGTGTCGAGAATGGTATCCCGTTTGGTGATAAACATGAATTCCAACCAACCTTATATATACCCACCACAACAAAAACAGATTGGCGCACACTCGAAGATTCCCCCATTGCACCTATGCAATGGGGTTCTATTAGAGAGACACGTAATGCCATAAAAAAATATGAAAATGTAGATAACATGAAAATCTACGGACATACAAATTTTAATTATTCTTATATTGCCGAAAAATATCCCAAAGAACAATTAGATTACAATTTTGAAGACATTAAGATTTTGTATATTGATATTGAGGTTGGCTCTGAGAACGGGTTCCCTAAACCAGAATTGGCTAACGAAGAAGTTACTGCTATAACTATTAAAATGGGTGATGATATTCAGGTGTGGGGGTGTGGAGATTTTAATAGCACTAATACACCTGATATATCATACAATAAGTGTGGTACTGAACGCCAATTATTAGAAGAATTTATAATGTATTGGCAACAAAATACACCACACATAATTACGGGTTGGAACACTAAGACATTTGATATTCCTTATTTGGTTAACCGTATACGTGGAGAATTGGGTAATACTTGGGTCAAAAAATTATCACCTTGGGGTTATGTTAAAGAGCGTAAGATTTTTGGAATGGGAGGAAAAGAAGTCCAGACTTATGAAATATATGGAATATCAGATATAGATTACTTGGACGCATATAAAAGTTTTACTTATATAAATCAGGAATCTTATAGATTAGATCATATAGCTCATGTAGAATTAGGCGAAAATAAACTCGATTATTCAGAAGTGGCCACTCTTTATGAATTATATAAAACAAATTATCAAAAATTCATAGAATATAATATACAAGACACTCTTCTGGTGTATCGGCTGGAAAAGAAAATGAAAATAATTGAATTGATCGTGTCTTTGTCTTATATGGCAAAATGTAATTATTCTGATGTGTTTGCTCAAACGAGATTGTGGGATTGTTTTATATTTAATCATTTATTGCGTGAAAAAATTGCAATTCCACAGAAAAAACATAGCAACAAAAATGATTCATTTGAGGGGGCTTATGTGAAAGTTCCCCAGACAGGTAGACATAATTGGATAGTTAGTTTTGACTTGAATAGTCTATATCCCCACCTGATAATGCAGTACAATATTTCTCCTGAAACGTTGTTGGGTTCTTGGCAAAATACCATAGGAGTTAGTGGATTATTGAATAAAGAGTTTGATACTTCTACCTGGAAAGAGAAGGACATAACAGTGACACCTAATGGTTCTGTTTATCGGAGGGATAAACAGGGTTTTCTCCCTAAATTAATGGAGAAGATGTATAATGATAGGGTGAGATATAAAAAGAAGTTACTTGACACCCAAAAAGAATTAATTCTTGTGGAAAAGGAAATATCCAGAAGAGCATAATATTATAAGACGAAAAGTTAAAAAAGGCAAAGGTAAAAATTGGAGGTGTATAAAAAAGTAATATGGAAAATTATCAACATTATAATATAGGGGAATTGCGAGAGCTACATGCGCAATTGAGTGGTAAAATTTCTAGGTATCATAGTTATCAATTGAACCTAAAAATTGCACTCAATTCTGCGTATGGTGCTCTCGGCTGAATAAGGTAACAGATTTTTTAGGTTTTATGAAGAACGTAATGCCGAAGCCGTAACCAGTGCAGGACAATTATCTGTCCAATGGGCAGAAAATGCAGTAAACAAGTATTTAAACACTACATTAGGGTCAGATGATAAAGATTATATTGTAGCAATGGATACTGATAGTTTATATGTCTGTTTAGACTCTCTTGTAACCAAAGTTGGTCTTACTGATAAAACTAAAATAGTAGATTTTTTAGATAAAGCTTGCGAAAAAATAGAAGAAGTTATTGAAAATAGTTACACCGATCTTGCTGAATATGTAAATGCGTATCAACAGAAAATGGTCATGAAACGTGAAGTTATTGCAGATACAGGAATTTGGATAGCTAAAAAACATTATATTCTAAACGTACATGATTCTGAGGGTGTAAGATATGAGAAACCTAAATTAAAAATAGTAGGTATTAGTGCAGTTAAAAGTTCTACACCCTCATCTTGTCGTGAAGCATTAAGAGAAATATTTAATATTATTATTTCAGGAACAGAGGAAAATATGATTAGTTATATTGAGTCATTCAAGCAAAAGTTCTGTAATTTGAATATGGAGGATATTGCTTTTCCGAGGTCGGTAAATAATCTCAAAAAATATAAAGACTCTGCAATGATTTATAAGAAGGGTACACCGATACATGTTAAAGGTTCTTTACTTTATAATCACACATTAAATAAAAATAAACTCACTAAGAAATATCCATTAATACAGGAAGGCGAAAAGATTAAATTTGCATATTTGAAGGACCCTAATCCTGTGGGCGATAAAGTTATTTCGATATTACATAATTTACCTAAAGAACTTGAGTTAGAGAAATATATAGATTATGATACACAATTTTCAAAGGCTTTTTTGGAACCGTTAAAAGGTGTTTTGGATGTGATTGGATGGGACACTGAACGGCGATCAAGTCTTGACAATTTCTTTACTTGATGTTATAATAATATAAAAAGGAGAAAATGGATAATTATTTTGATGCTTTATTAAAAGCAACTGGTAATGAATTTGGAGCAAAAGTTTCTGATGGAGTGGAAGCTGGTGACGTTGCGGGATATATTGATACCGGGAGCTATGTTTTAAATGCACTAATTTCTGGAGATATTCATGGAGGAATACCGTCAAACAAAATTACAGCATTTGCTGGAGAAACTGCAACAGGAAAAACCTTTTTTGTGTTGGGTATTGTCAAACAGTTTTTGGCAGATAATCCTAGCGGGGGTGTTCTTTATTTTGAGTCTGAATCTGCCATTACTAAGCAAATGATAGAAGAACGAGGAATTGATTCTTCACGCATGATAATTCTTCCAGTCACAACAATACAAGAATTTACCCACCAAGCACTTAAAGTAGTAGAGAGTCATACAGAAGATAGACCTTTAATGATGTGTTTGGATTCATTGGGTATGTTGTCCACTACGAAAGAAGTTGCTGATATATCCGATGGCAGTGAAAAAAAGGATATGACAAGGGCACAATTAGTCAAAGGTTCTTTCAGAGTATTGACACTAAAACTCGGTAAGGCAGGAATTCCGTTGTTGGTTACAAATCACACATATAAACAAATGGGGTCGATGTTTCCGCAAGATGTGATGTCGGGAGGTTCAGGAATCCAGTATGCCGCTTCAACTATTATATTCCTCTCTAAAAGAAAAGAGAAGGAAGGGACTGATGTTGTAGGAAATGTGATACATTGTAAAAACTATAAATCACGATTAACCAAAGAGAACAAAAAAGTTGATGTTTTATTACGATATGACCAGGGGTTAAATAAGTATTACGGGCTTTTAGAATTAGCTGAAGACGCAGGAATCTTTACCAAAGTATCTACGAGATATGAGATGCCAGATGGTTCTAAAATTTTCGGAAAGGCTATTCTAAACGAGCCCGAAAAATATTTTACGGAAGATGTGTTGGAAAAAATAAATCAACACGCAAAGACAATTTTCCTTTATGGTGATAATACTCCCGAAAAAGAAGAGGTGTTAGATGATAAATCTAATTAACATTAATCCGAATAACACCATAAATGTTAATTCACCTTATCAAATATGTACTAATCCCAATGATCCTGATGATAAATCTCTGTGTATTTTAGTGTGCGACAATTCAGTATTTGATGGAGCTGTAATACGATATTCTAAATTTGAATTAGCAGACGAATACAATGAAGATGATTCCATAGACTGCACATATGAGTATGAAATAGAAGTAAGTCCCGAAAATGTTATAGAAAATATACCTGATAAAGAGGGTGAAGATTTCGAGAGGCGTTTAGGTGCTTGGGTTATTGACATTTTATCCACACAAATAAAACATAATGACACAAAACGTTGAACAACTAATACTGAAAAATTTAATTCATAATGATGAATATTCGAGAAAAGTTTTACCTTTTCTTAATAAAGAGTATTTCATTGATCATGTAGATAAATTATTATATGGTCATGTGGACACCTTCATCAATAAATATAACAATTTACCCACAAAAGAAGCACTACTCATAGAAATAGATAATTCATCATTAAGGGGAGAAGAGTTTGAGAAGGTTGTAGGTATATTAAATCATTTAGAAGCAGAAAGAGAAAAAGAAGAGTCTCCTAATTTGACGTGGTTACTTGAAACGACAGAAAAGTTCTGCCAAGATAAGGCAATTTACAATGCTGTAGTTGACTCTATTAAGATTTTAGATGAGCCAGAAAACACACAACAAGACAAGGGGTCTATACCTAAACTACTTACTGATGCACTTTCTGTTAGCTTTGATCCTCATATTGGACATGATTATCTCCTGGATTCTGATGAACGCTATGAGTTTTATCATAAAGTTGAAAAAAAAATACCCTTTGATCTCGAATATTTTAATAAGATTACACAAGGTGGGTTGTCATCTAAGACGCTCAATATCGCGCTTGCGGGTACAGGTGTCGGAAAATCTTTATTCATGTGTCATTTTGCTGCCAATTGTATATCTCAAGGATATAATGTTTTATACATCACATTAGAAATGGCAGAAGAGAGGATAGCAGAGAGGATAGATGCTAACTTATTGAATATACCGTTAGGCGATTTGGTCAGTTTACCTAAATCGTTGTATGAGAAAAAAATGGAAACATTAAAAAATACGGTTAAAGGTAGATTGATTATTAAAGAATATCCTACCGCAGCAGCAAATTCTAATCATTTTAGGGCATTGTTGAATGAATTGAACTTAAAGAGAAGTTTCAAACCTGATATAATTTATATAGACTATTTGAATATATGTTCTTCCGCGAGGATTAAACCCGGGCAATTTTCTAATTCGTATGGTTATATTAAATCTATTGCAGAAGAATTGAGGGGATTATCAGTAGAATTAGATGTGCCAATACTGAGTGCCACACAAACGAATAGACAAGGTTTTGGGAGCAGTGATGTCTCATTAGAAGATACAAGTGAAAGTTTCGGTCTCCCCGCTACTGCTGATTTCATGTTTGCTATCATTAGTAATGAGGCATTAGAAGAAGAGGGGCAAATAATGATAAAACAATTGAAAAATCGTTATAGTGATATTACAACTTATAAGAAATTTTTAGTTGGCATAGATAGAACTAAAATGAAACTTATTGATCTTGGTGAAAATTCTCAATCCGATTTAGTGGATACTGGAACAATGAAAGTGGACAAGGATGATGTTCCTTTATTTGACAGGTCCACTAAAGGTAAAATGTCTAATAAAAAAGATTTTGGGGAGTTTAAATTTGAATGATGATAAAATAATAAATTTCACAGAATATAAAAAAGATAAAGTTAAGAAATTAACTATTCCTACCATTGGTGCGTTTCAGCCAAATCAATACTACATACATCCTGAAACAGGAACAATGATTCATGTTCTATTTATTACCGATAAAAGTGATCTCTTCCGTAATGAAATGTGTTATGTTGCGGAAGATTCCATGGGTTGTATAGACATAACAACTGTGGAAGATGATACTTGCGAAGGGTGGCATGAACTCCACAAAGACGTTTTCATAAAAGAAATCAGTGAAGAATTACCTCCTGTAAGTTGAAGTAAAGTATCATACTATTATAAATATAATAGTAAAGTATTTTTAATTTTAGGAGAAATTAATGCGATCATTCGGTAAACATAAACTTATGGTAGAGTTTGTGGAAAATCTATTTGAATTTAATTTGGAGAATAGGCCAGCAGGTTCTTTAGGAACTTGGTCCAGTAACGGATTTCCACCAAAAAAATGGATTATAGATGATTTAGCCGAACATGGCATTACATTAACAGAAAATCACATTATTAAAATAGTTAAAACGCCTGCTGGAAAAAATATAACAATTGGTGGCGGAGATAAAGTGAATGTCTGGACTGAATTATATGATGGTTTACCAGATGAGGGTGGTAAATTAGTAGTTACTATTGGATGGACACGAATATCAAAAGGAATATTCAAAGAAGTACGAAGTGGGGATACTATAGTGTGGGGTAAAAATACCGCCGCTCTAGAAACCGCGCAATGTATGGGAGTATTTCTAGATATAGATGCGGCTCTCGCCGCCTTTCAGGTAGATAAGGCTAAAGGACGCACAGATTGGATAGAAAAAATTAATGATGTTTTATCTAAACCTTATGATTGGGATTCCAAGGGAGTTAGTTTACTAAAGAAAAAGATGCCGAAAATGCCAGATAATAATTACCTTGAAATGTTACTTTTAGCAAAAGGAGTAAGAAATTTTGTTGATCAATATGGTCAAAATTTAGGTGGAAGTTATCATATTATACATGGTAAAATAAATAAGTATTATGATGCTGAAGAGGAGAATTTTAAATTAGATAAAAAATTAAAAGCAAATACCGCAGATTTTATTTTGACTAATACGTTTCCGGAAGAAGTTATAGACGCAGTTTATAATCAAGTTATAAAATATGATAAAGGAAAGGGATATTGTTATACTAATGATGGCAGGAAAATCAAGTATTATCAAATTTCATTAAAAATGGCACATGGTCAATTAGGAAAGGTGACACAGGCCATGAGAGATAGATACAATTTATCAGATTCTTCTGAATTTTATCTTTCTATCGTAAGTGATTATCTAGTTAATCATGGTTATGAGTTAAATGAGGGTGTATTAAGTTGGGCCATGGATAAAGTGTCACAAGGCCTTTTGGTCATGAAATCCATATCAATAGAATGGTTTGAAAAAATAGCCGGGTATGTAAACAAACTTAAAGATTGGGCTAAAGGACTCTCTTCTTCCTTTAATTCGAAAATGCCTTCAGGAAGTCCAAATTCATTTCAAATAAATTTGATGCAAGAAGTTTTACGAGAAGATGGTAGATTAGGACAAGGAGAATTACTTACTGAAGCAAGAGTAGATTTGAGTACAAAAGGAATTACTGAATTATTAAAAACTACAAATCAAGCAGGTGCTCAAAAAATAGTAAAAGAGACTAATGATGGCATAAAACAAATAAGTAAATGGTTCGCATCTGATAATCTTATGGCTTATGCTGAAAAGGGAGTAGTTAATGTAGGAAACTATATTCAAAAAGGTGAGAAAAATAGTTGGAAATATGGGGAGATTATAAAAATATTCGCTAATGCTACAGCTGTAGATGCATTTAGTAACATGTTAAAAGAAAAGAAATCTAATATTAACGATATAGTTGAAGAACAAATTGATTTAGCAAAAGAAATTTATTTCGGAAAAACTCAATTACCATTATTTAGGGTATATGGAGCAAAGAGTGACAAGGACACAAATACGGTTGAGGATTTAGGTACCGCAAAAGATTGGACAAAGGGTAAATTATCCAATTTGACAGGTGATACATTGGGTAATTGGCCAGTTATAGGATTTTCTTCTACTTTGCAGCAAGATATGTATTATAATATATCGGCTGGTATTATTGCTGGTACAGATAAAAAAGGAGCTGAACCAGAATATGTAAATTTAGCCATGAGAACTAACAGATCAGATGCTTATTCTTTTGTGGTCGAAGGGTCTAGTACGCTAACCTTTGCTCAATTTAAAACGAAATTTGGATTTTAAATGTTCACATTACGCACAAAATATACCGATGTGTCATTTGAGTGGCATCTTGTAGATAAACATGGTAAAACAAAGAAAATAAATACCAAGAGGAACAAAAAATGAAAACGTTTAGAGAAATATCAAAAATGACGCACACCACTGAGGGGTTTTTCAACAAAAAAGCGTCACCGAAAGAACAAGAGGTGAAAGACTTAGAACAAAAATTAAGTAATCTTAGTATGAAATCGTCAGGTAAGAGTGGTTGGTCAGAAAAAGAACAAGACAAGTATAATGATATTTGGATAGAATTACATAAAATGGGTAGAACTCCTGAAGTTTCTCCGCCCTCTGTATATGGAGACAGTTCATGGGGCACAAAAACTAAAGCATTACAGAAAAAATTAAAATTGACAACTCGCGATCATAAAGGGGTTCTTGCGTGAAAACAGCAGTAGTGGTATACGGCAGGTTTCAACCTCCAACAATAGGACACGAAAAACTAATTAATGCTCTAGTTGCCACGTCTCAACGAGAAAATGGAACTCCATTTGTTTATGCTAGTCATACACAAGATTCCAAAAACAATCCTCTCACACACAAGCAAAAATTCACATATTTGTCTAAAATGTTTCCCTCATTGAAACGCTCATTACAAAGTTCATCTACAATAAGAACACTTTTAGATATAATGGGGGAATTACACGAAAAAAAGTTCAATAAGTTGATACTTGTTGTTGGTAGTGATAGAGTTTCAGACTTTAACGATTTACTAAATAGATATAATGGAGTGAAATCAAAACACAAATTTTATGAATTTGAAGAAATAAAAGTAGTCAGTGCAGGGGAACGTGATCCGGATAGTACAGGCGTGTCTAATGTGTCTGCTACTAAATTAAGAACAGCTGCCACTCAGGGTGATTTTAAAACCTTTTTGTTGGGTGTCTCTAGTACATTGAAAACCAAAGACGCAAAAAATATGATGAATGATATCCGTAAAGGATTAAAATTAGATGTTATTTTAGAAAGAATGAAGCAACGAAGAGGGTCCACTGATAAAATTAGGACAGAAAAAAATACAAATATTGTCACCAAAGAATTTATATGGCAAGGTTATGAGACACTTAATATATCTACTTGTCACGAAGCATTTGAACTATATGATGAAATTATAAATTCTATTATGGAGTCTACATTTACCAGACCTGAAATGTTATATTTAAAAGAATCTCTAATGATGACAGATAATTGTCTTTCTATTTTTCAAATGTCAAAGAGGGGAATTATAACGGAAGAAGATATTTGTGAATATGTAAGATGCTCAGATAAAGCAATTAAATTATTAGACCTTGTTGGAGGTCGAATAGGTCTAGATTTCAACTATTCTTTTTTGAATAATTTTCAAATTGAATTGATGGGAGAACATAAAAAAGTACCGATAACAAAAAAATTATTTACACAATTTTCAGGAGAAGTATATGGCGTCTGATAGCCTATTAAGAGTAATTGGGGACTTAGTAAAAAGAGAAGGTCGGATTGCTAAAGTGGAAGCCAAAAAAGTTAAAGATAAATTAAAAGCAGAAAAGGAAGAGGAACCTGAGGAAGAGGAACCTGAGGAAGAGGAACCTGAGGATAACGCAGGTAAATCTGAAATACCCAAAAAAGAACCCGTAACAAAGGCGAAATCTGAACCTGATGATAAAGAAAAAGATCCTGAAGTAGATGACAGCGAAGGTGATACTAAACCAACAGGCCCTGATCCTGCACTAGTTGCTCAAATTGCCGCTATAATAAAACAAGAAATTGAAGATGATAAGAAAGAAAAAAAAGAGAAAGAAATTAAACTTTCGGGTAAAAAAGAAAAGATTGACACTACACCCACAATAGAACAAACTATAAGGAATAAAATGAATTTTAAGGAAGCAATTCAAATGGCTGTTACTGGCACATCGATGTCGGAAGGATATGAAGAAGTTGTCATAGGTATTTTACAAGCCGAAAATATAGATGGCCCATTAGGATACGAACCGTTTTTCGAAAAAGGGAAATTGTTTGTAGAAAAAGGATCGGAAAAGAAAGCCGCAAAGGTACTTAAGCGTTCTAGTGATATTAATAAAATTCCAAAAATTGTTGGTGAATCAATAGAATACATGCTAGAATCAGGTTATATTAAAGAGAAATCTGATGGTAATTGGTGTGTTTATAATGAAGACAACGAGATAGTACAGGAATTTGATACTAAAACAGAAGCTAAGAAATTCCTAGAAACCGAATTAGAAAATCTCGGAAATCCCGTTGGTGAATCAGTCGAAACAGATGGTAGAAAAAGGGGATTTAAAGAAGCAATTAGACGTTTGACCTATGAAAAACTAAGTCAATTGACCAAAGAAGGAGCAGCTGAATTTATGGCGGCCGCTTCAGCAGCAAAAAAAGAAGGTAAAAAGAAGTTTAAATTTGGTGGAAAAGAATATCCAGTTACAATTAAAGTGGATATTCCATTGGCTAAAGTAAAGGAATCCGTGACCGTCACGGAAAGTAATGAGTTACAAGCAATTATGGCATTGGATGATGAAGGTATATCTGCAGAAATCAATCGTAAAGGTCAGATTGTTGTGACAAAAAAGGAATTGAAGAAGGCGCAATCCATATTGAAAAAGTCTTTTAAAAAAGGCGGAGAACCAAACATCATAGGTGAACAAGAACAACGGAGTGCATATAACATAGTTAAAGGTATTCGTTCAAAACTGAATGAAACCGTAGATGTAGATGCGGCAAGAGAATTAAAAATGTATATCGATAACGACCAACAATTGTATAAATCTCAACTCGTTCCAATAGTTAAAAATATTCAACGGAAAATGAAATCTGGCAAATATGATCACCGTAAAGCTCCTAAATTGTGGAGTTATTTGGTAGACAATGGAGCAAAAAAATATGTTAAAGAATTTGGAGGAACCGTGAAGAGTGTTTTCCCAAAAGATGTCAGAAATTCAGTAGCGATAGAATTTGCTAATGAATATAGAGACGAAATTGAATCCCAAGATGGAGAAATGTTCTAATGAAAGAAAATAACGATTATTTTGATACTAAAACAGAGGCAGAGAAATTAAATAATGTTTCGGATACTGTCAAATCGATTATATCTAAAAAAACAGAGCCTGTTGTAATTCAGCCAACAAATGAAATTGATCCAATAGTTGATCTAGTGAATCAATCTTTATCAACACCCCATTCTACAGGATTATTATCGAAACATAAACCGAGGAGTATATTTACTCCACAATAAAATGATAATATATTATAAATATTACATAAAATCTTTTAATAACTTTTAATAGGAGAAAAATATGCCTTTATGGGGGACAACTCATGATTCGGCTACTAATAAGCCTAAATTTTTGCCAACAGATGAGAATTCAGATTATAGTAGAGGGGATTCTTATGCAACACAAGCTGGTTGGGTAATGCAGTCAGGTAGTGCGGCTACAGGAAATGGAAATACAGGTGCGGATCCAGAAGTTTTAGTCGCAATAGGTGGTCTTGCTGGAACAAGTGCTTCTACTGGCCTTAAAACACCAACTGTTACAGATATGAGATTTATCGTTGGAAGTACAGCAGCTACTGATATGACAGCAGGTTCAGGAACACAACGGTTACTTGTTGAAATTACATGGGATGAAGGTGTTACAGTCGCAGGATCCCCACAACTTGTAATTGCTAATGGTAATGAGTCTGGTGCTGGTGAAGGTAATTATACACTTACCTATACCGCAACTGGTTCAACCACAAATAGAAAACGTTTTACTGCAACAAGTTTGGGGTTATCCGTAGGTGATGTGTTAACAATAGGTGGCTCGAATGTCTCACTCAATAGTGGAACACTTTCTGATACGGTAGTAGGCGGAACAACTCTTGCGGCATCATTAGTACTTTCGGGTTTGACTGCAGTTACGCATACAGTATTAGCATAATAACTAATTTTGGAGTAAATAATATGGCTAAAGCGAAAAAACCTGTAACTTCCGCTAAAAAAAAGAAGTTACAGGTTATTAAAAATAGTGGTAATGATATTACCGTAAGAACATCTATTGAAAAACTTTCTAAAGATAGACAGGATGCCGCTCTTATTTGGAAAACCATCAAGGGTGATAAAAGGAGTGATGTGGAGATTAAATCTCTCATTAACTCTAAAAACTTTTTTGTATTATTAGGTAAAATAGCTTAATAATTTTTAATAGGAATATGTCTAAATACAATCCCTTTCGTATAGAATACGGAGTTTTAGCATAATATCCTTAACGGTGTCGAGTCCCGACACACTGCCGAAGGAGATAAAATCAAATGGCCGATAAGAAAATTACCGCGTTAAACGCGTCTACTGGATTAAGCACAGACGACCTTTTTCATGTTGTTGATGATCCGAGTGGAAGTCCTACGAATAAAAAAATCACAACTACTAATGTGTTTAATAAAATACCAACGTGGTTAGGTCTTGCTCAAACAGCACAGGCATTAACTACACCGGGTGCAGTTGATGTTACTTCTGCGATTACTAATCTAGTTACTGATGGTTCCGATGCTGTTACATTGGCTGACGGAACTCAAGGACAGATTAAAATTGTCGCTATGGTGACCGGCACAAATACCCCTGTTGCTACTATCACACCGACTAATTTAGATGGTGGAACAACAGTTACATTAAATGCTGTGGGTGATACAGCCATGTTATTATTTAATGATGGCGGATGGCAAATCATAGGCGGTAACGGAGCCGTTGTTGCTTAATTGAAATTTTATATTATACCGAGGGGCAAGTAGTTGCCCCTCAAACACTACATTATTAATGAAAGTATATTATGTCAAAAAATACAATTAATATTAAAGAATTTGAACAAGAACAAAATAAACTTGAAAAAGATAGAGCTACATTGAATGAGAGATTACAAGCACTTAATCTTGAACGTGAAAAAGCATTACAGCAATTGACAATGATAGCCGGAGCATTACAGACAATTAATCATTTTATTGAACAGATTGAACCAACTATCAATACAGAAGATGAAGTTTGATGATTTAACCGATGATAATTTTCTTATATATGCTATAAGAGAATATAATAACATATTATGTGTCGAAACGGAAGAATTTTATGATGATTTGAAAAAAATTAAGTATATTAAGCGACTTTTTAATATCTATAAAACCACGAAACAATTGAAAGAACGTCTTATACTTAATCATTTTATAATATTTTTTAATGTGTTTCCTGTTAAGTCGGGAACGAGAATATTATTTTTTAAAATAGAAAAGGATTTTTGGCCTATGTTAAAAACATTTTTAGTTTTTTTAGATCGTATGCCGGAAACAATAGAAACAATCAGAGGTGAAATTATTCACTCGTCTAGTATAAAATTAGATGACGGAGTGGTTTCACGACTAAGGATGATAAGGGTTTAAATGGGATTAGTAGGAGGTGCATTAAATTTATATTTTATTTACAAATTTTTGCGTATACTTACCACTCCGTGGGAAAATACTGATGCTTTTAAATTGGACATTATAGATGGTAAGGGTAAAATACTCAAAAAGAAAGCCAAATTAAAAACTATCAAAGAAAAAGAAGCATATACCATGATGCATCGTTTAGTCTGGAAACTTAAACGGTTAATGGAAAAGGTTCCGTTTGGGAAATCTCGACTTGCTTCTTATGCCGCCGCTCTATGGTTGATCAAAGAAGACACTCTTTTTCATGGCACAGATGAAGAACTACAAGAATCATTCCTATCATTTTTAGAAAGTGATTGGAAAAATGATGCACTTATTCTCAAAGAAAATTACGAGGGAGATATGAACAAAAAAACATTTAATTCATTAAAATTTGAAATGAACGAATCAGAAGCAAACGATAAACGAAATGGTGCTATCTCATTTGGTGTTGAATTAGAAAAGTATGCCAAGAAAAGTGGTGGAATTGATAAAGATGATATGTTGAGAATAGCATCTATCGCCAAAAAAGGTAAATTACCTTCAACAAAAGATATGGAACTTGATACAGATTCGAGAGATCACATATTTAATATAATGGTAAAATTTATCAACAAAAAATTCCTGAAACGATATAAAGGACAATCACCCGCATTTGATAGATGGTTAAATGAAGAAGTTGAAACCGTTGACCTTAACGAAGGTGGAGATCAAATTTGGTTCAAAGGAATTAAAATGACTTTTGATGAATATTCTTTGATTTTTGCAACAATGTATGTTCCTGGCTCAAGAGTATTGCCAACAGAAGTTGCACCAGACAATTCCA
>Ga0233435_1000986_pt1 | contig 29957 bp, 28 predicted proteins | sample SI_122_August201_3_FD_182735 | JGI IMG/M metagenome (GOLD analysis project Ga0233435, IMG submission 182735) | Seawater microbial communities from Saanich Inlet, British Columbia, Canada - SI_122_August2016_135_MG | ecosystem: Environmental > Aquatic > Marine > Inlet | place: Canada: British...
TGCCAATAGGGCTGATACGGGGTTTTCTGGGCACAGAGAAAGCTTTATTAATTGCGTTATTGATTATGATTGTACAGAAAGATTGTAGCTTGTTATTATTTAATTTACACTGACCCCTTTATATTCGAGAAGCTGACGGCATAGCGATCAACACCTCATCCACCTTAAGTTTATTAATAACATTCTCAATGCTATTAACAGAGTAGATATTAAGCCCTCTAATTTGATTACCTTGTAGTTCATTTGAATCATCAATAAACCCAACAGGATTGTATTCAGAAGAATGAGATAGTGCACTCACAAGCTGAATGCCCGCATCACCTGCACCATACACCAATACTTTTTTACATCCACTACTAGACTGAGTGCCACTCTTTAAACCGCCCTCTCTGGTTAGTAGCCAACGCGCAACAACACGCAAGCCACCAATAGCCAGTAAAGACAATATCCAATTAATAAGAATGACAGATCGAGGAATGCCTTCAATAGCAACCATGAAGCCAATAACACCCCACACTAATGCATATAGTGATACCGCCTGAACAATCGCCCATAAAGCTTTAAAGCCAATATAGCGAATCACCGCGCGATACAAACCAAATCGAACAAAGATAATACTAGCCACAACTGGCGCACCAAATATCACCCAAACTAGATCACTCTGCGGAAAATACCAATAGCCTAATCGAATTGAGAATGATGCTAATAGTATTGATACGAGTAGCACAGAGTCAACTAACAACATAATTAGTTGTTTATTGATTCTTGATAATGAAAGCACTTGACTAATCAATGTGAAACTCCATCTCTTTTAATTACCTTTAAAAAAGTCATCCATAGTATCTTCATATCAAACCAAAAGGATTGACGATTTGAATACTCAACATCTAAAGCCACTTTATCAGAAATTGACAACTCATCTCGTCCGTTCACTTGTGCCCAGCCTGTAATACCGGGTAATAATTTATCCACGCCATTTATAGTGCGTAGAGCAATCAAGTCATCTTGATTATAAAGTGCAGGTCGAGGCCCTACAAAGCTCATATCACCTTTTAATACTGAAATCAATTGTGGGAGCTCATCTAAGCTAGAGCGTCGCAAAAAACCACCAATAGGAGATAAATATACATCTGGATTATCTAATAAGTGGGTTGCTACAGCAGGGGTGTTAATTAACATTGATCTAAACTTTGGCATTTGAAAAATAACACCATCTTTTCCAATGCGATTTGACCAATAAAGTGATGAGCCTTTGGATGTTAAGCATATGGCAATAGTGATTAATAAGATAGGAATCACTAATAATGGCAAGAGCATGGTAACGATAATAATATCAAAAAATCGCTTCATTACTACAAAGCTCTCAACATCAGTAAAAACTCATCCCAAAAAAAATCTTGTGAAAATCTAGATTTTATACATCCTCTAGCATTATTTTGAATGTTGGAATATATTTTCTTATCACTAACAAGTACAGTAAGCGCCTCAAGCAAATCATCTACATTCTTTTTTCTTATTAGGAGGCCATTCTCGCCATTTACAACTATTTCATTACACCCATTTATATTGGTTGTAATGATAGGCAGGTTAAAGCTTCCAGCCTCAAGCAATGCATTTGGCATTCCTTCTCTGTATGATGGAAGCACAAACAGATCGCTAATGAGTAAAAAATCCCTTATATCATCTTGAAACCCGACATGGATAATGCCACTATGGTCCAATATCAGGCGCTTAATATCTTTATCTAACGGGTTTAACTCATCCTCAAAATCACCGACTAACAATAACCTTATATTTTTATATTGCTTCTCTAAACTTAGGAACGCTTCTACTAACTCATTAATACCTTTATCTTTCACCAATCGTCCTACAAATAATAGAACAAAATCTTCATCCTTCACTCCATGCAAAGCTTTTACATCTTTTTCATACTCAAGAGTAAATTTAGACCTATCAAAGACGTTAGTATCAACACCATTAATCGACCCATTAGCAACCACCTGAATTTTTTTGTTAGTAATATTACGATGAATATATTCCACTAGTCCACTACTATTACACAATAGTTTATTTGAAAAAGCGTAGGTCGCCTTTTCCACTGCAACAAGGATCTTTCTTCTGAGCCCAGAGGATTCCATTAATGGCATGCCAACAATGTTATGAATTCGCACTGGTGTACTAGCTAAAAAGCTAGCCATCATCCCTAACAATCCAGCCTTCGGCGTGAATGTATATACAATATCTGGTTTATTTTTTAGTAAGTATTTGTACACTCGGTAAAGCGAAACCATATCTTTGACTATGGTGCTTTTTCGTGTCATTTCAATCTCTGTAACCTTGACTGATTCATACTTCTCTATTACACTTTTTTTGTTGGAAGGTGACGTGATGATTTCAACACTATAAAAATTTGAGAGGAATTTTGGCAACCCCTTAATTAAAGCCTGAAAACTAATGGAGGTGGTTGCAATAATGACAATTTTTTTCACTGGTCTAGCTCCTCCAGCAAATAATTATTTACATCTACATAGTCAATATTTCCAATAGAAGACAGTAAAAGAGCATTATCAGAGATGGAAGTGGCAATCTCATCCTGGAATTGAACAGCATAAGATACATCAACGCCTTTTTTTATTAAAAAGTCCAAAATGCTAGCAATTGATATTCCGCGCCCTGTTCCAACATTTAAGATAGGAACTCCTTTAATATTTAACAACTTTGAATAAATAAGAGCAACATCATCAACATGAATAAAATCTCTCACAGATTGGCCTTTATTTCTAAGGAGTAAGTCAGAATTATTGACGTAAGATTGAATTATTTTATTAATAATTGAAAAATTATCATTACCACCATACATATTAAAAATACGTGTAATAGTGTAATCAATTGAGGCGGCATTGCAATATTCTCTAATAAGCATCTCATTTGCAAGCTTAACAGAAGAGTAAAAATTTAACGGATTAACAAAATCAGACTCTTTGCATTTTTCTGAATTATCTCCATACACAGATGAACTACTAGAGTAAACGATTTTGTTAATTTCTGAGTCTCTAAAATATTCTAGCACCATAGCAGTTACGGCAATTGAATTCTGTATATAATTTATATAATTACCCACTTCGTTCAATTTATTTGATGGATGAAAGTTATTAAAAATAATATTTTTTTTGTCATTCTTATATTTTTTTAATACATCTGTATTACTAATAATATCTCTAGAAGAAACTAATACAACATTATCGACCTTCTCTAACAATGTGTTTGATAAATTACTATTTTTTCCTATAACAATATTCATTAACTATCCTTTTCAGATCTAATTTGTCTATAAAATCTTAAAAAATAAAGTGGCACTATAAGTCCTAATACTTCTTTTGCTGCGTACGTTAAAAAACTAATGAAATTTTTATCATTAAGAAAAACCAGATATTTAATTCTTATTGCATTTTTTTTCTGATGTCTATAATTAAGAGAAGATATACTTGTTCTAGATTCACGAATATATGTTAACTTTTCGGATATTTTATAAAACTTACAATAGGCCATCATCCTTGCCCATAGATTATAATCTTGTGCATATTTATAACTTTCATCATATCCGCCTAACTCCTCAACTATTCTTCTATTAAACAATACAGATGAATGGACAAAAGGATTGAATTTAATCATAGCGCTCTTTAATTGTGAGTCAGATTCTAGATCTAACTCGTTATAACTCCTGTTGACACCTTTAATATCAATAACAAAACTATTAGTTGCAACTAATCCATAAGTATCATTTCTATCTAGGAAAGCCACTTGTTTTTTTAACTTATCCTTATTCCATGAATCATCAGCATCTATTCTGGCAACATACTCACCACTACAATGCAATAATCCTTTATTTAAACTCTTTGTAAGCCCAATATTCTGACTATTGGTTATAATTTTTATATTATAAAAAATAGCCTTTGCACTAGATAGAATGTCTGGTGAATTATCTGTTGAACAATCATTAATAATAATTAACTCCCAATCTGTATAAGACTGGCGATAAATACTATTTAATGACTCCTGCAAAGTTTTTTCACCATTATATACGGACATTAATATGCTAACCCTGGGCATAAAATGTTTCCTTTTCAATTGATACAATGGCCTCTAAAGAATAGTCTTTCTTAATTAACTTGAAAGCACTTTCACTGATAGAATTTAGCTTTTCATGATTAGATTCTGTTGCCAAAGCAATAGAGTCATAAATCGACATTGCATCTATTCCCTTAGATAGGAACCCATTAATGTTGTCGTCTATTACCTCATTTATACCCAAAACATCTGTACCAATACAGACTAAACCACATGCCATTGCCTCTAATAATGCTTTAGGCATTCCTTCATAAAAGGATGGAATGATGAAATATCGATAATGATTAAGAGTTTGCGGTAATTCACTATTAGGAACAATACCCATAAAGTTTACTGTTACACCATTTTTAATTGCATACAATTTAAGTTTTTCTTTCAACTCACCGTCACCAAATATATCTAAAACCACATTTGCCTTGGAAACTGCATCAATCAAACCGAATAAATTTTTTTGTTTGTTCAATCTTCCTACAAAAATCAACCTATCCGCATACTTTTTAGAGACTATTGGATGAAATTTTGTTATATCTATATAATTAGGAACGACAGTAATCTTATTATCCATTAACCTATATTTATCAAGTAAGTGCTTCTTATCCTGATAACTTGCAACAATTGCGATATCGCAAAATCGATACACAATTGATTCTACGAAACTAGACAGCCATAAAATTAATCTATTTTTCCCAGATCTTTTCAGAAAAACACTTTGAGTGTAACCAGTACGAGCTATTAATGGTTTTTTATAAATCCATTTTGCTAGTACGGCACTCCAGCCACCATCCATTTGGTTGGTCTTAAGATAATCAACCTTGCGTAAGACTTTCCAGTGGATAATTGGCATTAAAAAGCTATAAAACCAAGATCCTATCTTAGGTATATTAAAAAAAGATGGCATCTGACAGACTTTTATAGACGAATGTAGCTCGCCCATTTTTATCAATTCTTTGGAAATTTTTTTATCTTTAGACCCATAAGTAAGCCAATAGATCTTACTAAAATTACCATTATTCAAATGCTTGTGGTAAAGTAATTTTTCCCTTTCAAACAAACCACTATCTATCCAAGTTTCAAGGGAAATATTGCGTGTAAAAAATAGACAAAGGATCATATGGTTAGACTATTTACAAATTAAATTAAGGTCTCATTTTTTTGCAAAACATAATAACTAGTTCCGTGACTTAAAGCGCAAGTGTTTATGTCTTTCCTGAAAAGCAATCTTAATATAAGACGTGCGACCATACCATAAATCCCTCTCCCCCCTAAAGGCAATGAATCGCCATCTGAATCTTGTTGAATCACAGTGTAATTATTTTTCTTAGCAAGCTCAGAAATCAATCTAATTGCATCTGACTCAGAAAAAAACCACCTATGCCTATCTTTTGGCATTTGAACTGGCAGTCCGTAAAACTTCATTGACTCGTCAATTGAGTAATCACCTTTTAACAAAACAGAAAAGAAATCTTTCCAAGGATTTGGTAAAGAAATAATTACATATTTGTCAGAAATACGGCACAATTCGTCAAACATTTGATGTAGATTTTCAAGGTGCTCTAAAACATCAAAACATAATACTGTCTCAAAAGAATTAGATTCAAAATTAAGTGGTAAATCTTCAAGATTTACTTCGAAATCAATGTTTTCTCCATAACCGATTCCTACATATTTAACATCTTGAGAAAGAATTAGTTTTTGCATATACATAGCATCAGCCCCAACATCTAATACTGAGCTAGTCAATATTTCCTTATATTTGTCAAATAACATATGTGCACGTGTTGGTCGATCGTGAAATTTTAGCTCCGATGAAAATTTTCTTAACTTGTTCATAATTTATTTTTTTTAGTGTCAGTAGAACATTCTGATTCAAATAAATCAAATGCAGTATGCCAAGTACTTGGATCACTCCCCTTATAATAAGCAAAATTAACTCTATTTTTATCCATAATATCATCCATTTCAGTTTCAACTTCAACGCCGTGCTTCTTGCCTACATCGGCAATGCTCCCCAGAACATGTCTAAACTCACTGCCACGTGAGATCAAACTATTAATTGCTCCAAGCTCCGATCCTTCACAGTTCATACGCAAAATAAACCTGCACTCTTTCCCTAATACTTTTATATCTATCAATCCATCAAGTAGTTCACCAAGTTCGAAAGCAGGAACAATTACTTCTTGCAGGTCATTTAGTTTATTTTGATAGAGTGAAGAACTTAAACTATTTTTAGTAACATAAAATTTAACCATTTGGCTTTTATTGATACCGTCGTGTGGCAGTATTGCAATAGGAACATAATGCGCTTGTACTTTTTGTTGCATTTTTTTAATATACTTATCTGTAACTATCGTCATTGGGTCAATAGAAATAACTTTGATGTTGTTCAGGTAGTTTTTTGGTAAAAAAAACTGTTTAAAGTACTTCATATGCTTATCAAATGGGAACTTAATAGGTGATACAACATAGGCACCTGAACCATATTGAATCATGCCGTTGTATCTTATTAATCGCTTAACAATCCTCATTCCCCAGTCAAACCACCACCACAAATAGGAAAAGAGAATATATATTCTATCACCATACAAAACTCTTAATTCTTGCGCTTTATGGGTACCTATATCTAAAACAACTAGTTCATTTGAAAGATTAGAAGTGGTCATTTATTTTTAATAGTCTTCAAGGAAATTGAAAATAAATTTTTTGATATTATTTTAAACGAGTAATTAGAAAAATCCATCTTTAATGATGTTGCCATATTTGACAATTCGTCTTGTATTTCTGACATATTTAGCTCTCCTTGCTTTGATTTTCCGTATTTATAGTAACTACGTGCATGCTTATATTTTCCACGAAATATACGCGTTAAATAATCAACCCAACCAATCATCCATACAATGCGTTTTCGAAGGCGTAACTTAATAGAATTTGGTGCCAAACTCAATTCAAACTTAGAGGGGAGCCTAGACTGAGATAAATTTATATCAAGTTTATTTAAAGCTTCTACTATTAACAATGAACAATGTGGTATTTGCTTTGAATCAAAATCATGAATAATATTATGTAAATTTCCCGATGGCGGTTTGATTTTTTTATAATGATTATCAATAGCCAAAAACACCTCATCAAATGAATTGCAAACATAAGAGGCATCTAGGGCGTATTTATTCATGCGATTTTGTAAATGCGGCTCCATCTTTGGTAAATACGTAATAACTTTTTTTCCTAAATAAGATGCTTCTATTGAAGTTGTGCTATTAAAATGTATAAATGCATCACATAGAAGAATTTGTTTTGAGATTTCTCCACCTACTTGTATCTCAGCATTTGAATACTTATTTGCAATTTCTTCCCAAGCAAAACGACCTTCAGATGGATGAGGGCGTATCAATACTTTAGAAGTTGGGTTTCTTTTAATGACTTCCTTTACTAATTCTTTAAACTTTGGATAAACAATCTCCTGCACTTTTGCATCCAAAAAAATTTCTTCCAAATACTCATGTGTTGCATCTGGACCACTAGCATTTTTTACAGATAAATATGCCATCTCATTACCGACTATATGATTAGCAAACGGAAAACTTGTAGCGATTAAAATGACTTTTTGATCTTGATTAACTGGATTGTCATTAGAATTCTTCAAGTATTTCCAATAATCAAATATTGGACTCCCAGTAATGCATGCATTCTTTTTAATATCAGGGAAGACTCTCTCTACAGATTCAAACTGCTCCTTTCCCCAAAAAAATAATATATCTGATAGTGCTATTGTATCTTTGCTGTATCTAAGCTCTACGCCTGATTTACCATTACTAGGAAGCAACCCTTCTGCATCTAATGATACAATCTTATGGCCATAGGAAATTATTTCCTTCTGAAGCTTTATCTCACCTGGAACAACACTCTTTAACAGCACCACACCTGAAGGAAGCTTATCTAAAACTGGAAATATAGCTTGCTTGCCACCTAAAACAACTTTCCAACCATATTGCGCCGCAACTAGGGAAAGCAACAACATGCCTTTCAACTCGCGTATGAAAATTTCGAGTGGTATGTAAAGATATCTACTGCCATTATTCATAAAGTGACTCTAGCTTGTTTATTGAATTTCTCTTGAGCATTAATAGGTAAATTAACTTTTCCATATGATGCTGCTTCGCCCCATATATTATCCTTCCACCATAAGTCATCTTTAATATACCAAACCCTGTCGTCTCTGAAAGAATCGGCAATTTCATCAAACTCTTGTTCGGACATTTCGACATATGCTAACCACCTTTTCAAATCGTTTGATTTTATGTGGTCCATTTTTTTTATAATTTTCACACCTTCTTCTCTACTCATAACACCATCACGTATATCCTTGCACACATGATCTGTAGCTCTTCCATATCCAAATTTTATAAACTTCATATAATCATGAATGCCATTCTCATGCATATCATCTAAATTTGATATTTTTCTATACGTTCTCTCAAATTTTTCTGAATTTTCTTTAAATCCATACTGCTTAGCGATGTTGGCATTATTATTTCCACTCCATTCGGCATAATTGGCAATAAATACCCCTCTAACACCAATATTTTTAATATTTTTGTCACTAGGAAATTTAAATCCCAGTAACTCATTTTCCTTGATTTCATCTCTACCGTCACGCCCTAAAAAATCATTCCAGTCATAACCTCTAAGGCAATGCTCCAATCTGTATCGTTGAGTAAATTCAACATGGTCATTATATGAGTGCATTCCACCTAAATCCATAAAACCATGTTCACCATATATTACTAACGGTACTTTCTTTTCAACAGCGGCAATGAAAGGATAAGTATATATTCCACTATGCCCATGCCAATTCATATCACCCATTACTTGGAAACCAATCCTATTCATACGTTTTAGGAGGTCTATACTGGGTGTAAAAAATACATGGTCGCATCCAAATGCATCCCTCATATTGTGAAGATTCTCGTATCCTGTTTTAGTCCAGTTATTTGCATTATAAGTTACCAAAAGAGGATTCATATTAAATACATTTTTAATCATATGAACCTGAAAATAACTGTCCTTACCACCACTTACTGGGATTATGCAATCGTAATTGTTATTATCGTGATTTCTATATTGATCTAACAATCTCTGAAACTGCTTTTTTCTTCTACCCCAGTCAATGTCAACCTTTTGACTTGAAACATTACAACCACTGCATACCCCATTTTCATCAAATTCTACTGAAATTGCCGAAGAGGAAGGCATTACACACTTTGTACAATATTCTATTCTATTTTTCATATTATTTTTTTAAATTAAAAAACCCCATACTCTATTCTAATATCTATTTTCGCTTGTTCAAGTGCTTTTTTTGCATGGTAATAACTATGCTCTTTAAAATGAAATATATTACCTGCAGCAACTGCTGAAGGGCATGACTCTTCAAAGCATTCAACAAAATCATAATAATCTCCAGCACCACCTAACGCTATAACAGGAATATTTACCATATTTACTACCATGCTAATGGTTTTTAGATCATAACCAATAGATTTACCATCTCTTGAAATATCATTTAATAAAATTTCACCTATTCCATTTTTTTCTAAAATATCGCACCATTGGCCGACTGTATATTCTGATTTATTCCTGCCATGTTCAAAATAAACAAAATTATCTTTATAATCCACGCAAGCAACTAATGCCTGCGAACCAAAAATTTCAGCCGCTTGAATTAATAATAAATCATCGAAAAACATGCCTGAATTTAGTACGACTTTATCTGCCCCCATTTGTAGCACTCTTTGAATGTCATTAATTGTTCTAATCCCTCCTCCAAAGGTAAGGGGTACAAATATATTTTTAGAAATCTCACTTAATAAATCTAATTTATTATTAGATATCTTTATCTTGTGATCATTTCGACGATTATCATATTCATTTGACTCTGAAATATCGATATAAATTATCTCATCAACAGCCCAATCACTAAATCTTTTTACTTGATTTATTGGGTTGCCAATAATCTGATGTATTTTAAAATCTTCACTTCTAATTATCATTCCATTTTTTAGAAAAATACACGGTATAAGTCTTTTTTTCATTATCTTTTTTCTTTCAATTTTGAAAATTCCTCTAATATTTTCAAGCCACTCTTAAAGCTTTTTTCAGGATGAAATTGACAACCATAAATATTTTTATATTTTATTGCTGATACAATTCCAGAGTCTGAATCTATAACAACAGTATTTAGATCATTAGGCTGAGCATGAAAACTATGTACATAATAAAAATCAATAAGCTGACCTTTTGTTAAACCTAAAAAATTACTGCACAATCGGCTATCTGCCCAGCCTATTCTTGGTATCCTATAATTATCACTTTCAGGCAGTCTAACCACTCTTCCACTTACCAAACCCAGGCCTTCAATACCATCTGATTCTTCACTAGAATCAAAGAACATTTGCATACCTAAACAAACACCTAGAATTGGCTTGTTCTTAGTCAAAACTTCACGTTTTAAACTATCGAAGAGTTTTAGTTCTCTCAACCTTGAAACGCCGTTAGAAAATGAACCTACACCTGGGAGAATAATTTTGCTACATTTTTTTAAATCTTTATAATTATCAGTTACAAAATAATCAATCTCTAGGCGATCTAGTGCATTAATTACAGATTGTATATTCGAATTTCCTAAATTAATTAATCCAATCACTTAGCTTTCTCTATAAAATCACGTTCTTGGAACATATCAAATTGCACTGCCCCTCCTCTTTTTACATCTCTTTCTATCACCCTGCCCAAGATTGTCTCTAAATATTTTGGCGCCAATCCATAGCCAGGCCTAATGCTTTTAACATGCTCTATAGTAATTACTTCACCTTCTTTAATGTCTTTAACAAAATACAATGAACGTCGAAATTTTACGTTAGCTTGTTCACTCGATTTTCTACCATAATCAACCTGTCCAAGCGATTCCCATGCAGTTTTAGCTCCCACACACAATTGCTTTAATTCTTCTGATTCAAGTGAAAAAGAATCATCAGGGCCGCCACCATTACGATCTAGAGTTACATGTTTTTCAATAATTGACGCACCTAATGCCACACTAGTAATTGATGTCGTATTGTCAATTGTATGGTCTGATAATCCAGTAACCAGTCCAAATTTTTTCTGCATATCGATAAGCGTTCTTAAATTGTAATCTCCTGCTGGTGCAGGATAACCGCTCACACAATGTAATATCGCTAATTCTTTACACCCACCTTCTCTTGCGGCTTCAATCGCCTCTTGAATTTCTTCAGCATCTGCCATGCCAGTTGAGATAATCATAGGCTTCCCGGTTTGGGCTACATATTTTATCAAGGGAAGGTCTACCACCTCAAAAGAGGCGATCTTGTATGCCGGTGTGTTCAAGTCTTCTAATAGATCAACAGCAGTATTATCAAATGGAGAACTGAATATTGTAATACCAGCTGTATTTGCATAATTAAATAGGGGTTGGTGCCACTCCCATGGCATAAAAGCACTTTGATATAATTCGTATAAACTTTGGCCATCCCACAACCCGCCTTTAATCATGAATTCTGGTGCATCCATATCCATGGTAATCGTATCTGGGTGGTAAGTTTGCAATTTAACCGCATCTGCCCCAGATGCTTTAGCCATATCAATAATTTTATAAGCATTATTAATGTCGCCATTATGATTTGCTGACATTTCTGCAATAACATATGGCGAATGATCTAGACCTATCTTTCTACCATCAATACTGATAGATTTTCTCATTATACTTCCTCCAATACTTTCATTTTTTCCATGCACATAATGTTTTGATGATTCACTTTCTTTGTATCGACGAGTTCAAAACCGCATTTATTATAAAAATGAATTGCTCTTTCGTTATCTGAAAATACTTCTAATTTAATTTTTTTGACATCCAGCTCAATAAATGCATATTGGCTTGCTGCTGACTCTAACAGCTTACCAGCACCTTTTAACTGTAAAAAAGGGTTGGTGTAAATACCAAACTCTACCGAATTATACAAATTTATTTTTGAAAAATTAATTGATCCAATGATGTTACTTTTCTGCTTAACTAAAAAATAACGTTGATCTATTTTATTTTCCAGACTTTTAATAAACTCACAATGAGTTGCATTTGGAATGCTATCTTTATTATGCATCCATTTGTTTATTTCTGGATGATTACGCATACTAAGCACTAGTATCTTATCATTTTCATTTAAATTAACATAATTGCACAGATCAACTTCGCCGAATTCTTCAAGAATTATCTTGTAATTAGTCATCTTGTTAAAAACTTTATAGCTACCCATACCATCACATATCTCTAAAGCTGAATTACCAACACTTTTCATCCATTCGGATGAACTTTCTAATAGATAAGCAATCTCTTTAATTTCCTTCGCTAACTTTACAATATTATGGTGAGCCAATGTTTCTGCTGAAAACAGTTGGTTTTTAGCGGTAATAATTTGAATGGTTGGCAAACCCAAACAACAGCGCTCCCAAGTGGTAGATCCAGCTGCACCAATTGCGATATCAGAATTTGCCATAATTTCAGCCATATTGTCTACATCGACTTTAACTTCTGTCTTGTAAGGCAGTGTAATCGCCTTAGACTTAACACTCTCAAGATGAGGGGCAGAACCTCCCATTACAACGGTAATATTCATATCGTTTGGCAAGTTGCATATCTTTAACTCATCTAGAACATTCTCAGTAACATTGTCAACATCAACACCGCCCATATTAATAAGCAATTTCTTAAATTCTGATTTATTACGACGCTCTAAACTGTACGGTCTCCATTTAGCAAATTCAGCCCTAAGCGGTGCATATTTCGAGCCTAATAATAATTTGCAATATTCGTGAGTTAACGTTAAATAATCTTCTTGTTGACGGCCAAATGTTTGGTCAAGCAAAATATCGCACTGGTGCTTTCGATCTGCTAAATCATCAATCACCATTAATTTTTCACAATAAGGTTTAAGCCTCTTTTGCCACAGCTCATCCAGGGCATAATGATCAACAATCAGCCAATCAGTTTTTACTGACTTAACTATATCAATACAGTCGTCAGTATCTTGCTGTTGGGTTGCGCCTAGCCAGTGAGAATGTACTAATCTAGTATCGACTTTAATCTCTTCAGGCATCCCTAGCTCATGAACAACAAATCCACTTGAGCGAATTTTGTCTATTAAGCTTCCCTCATGTTTTCGACAAATAAACTCTATATTTGCACTATTTTCTTTTAATACATGCGCCAAGGTCAGACAGCGCATCACATGCCCCGTACCCATTTGCAACGAAGCATCAACACGAAATACAACTTTCAATCTATCTCTCCACTTTTCTTTAGCGCCTGATACATTAATTCTGCACGCTTCCAATCCTCTGGTGTGTCTATATCTTGAACTAATTGTCGTGGCAAAATATACGGAGTAGAGATCTTTGAAAAGAGTGTCTTTTGCTGCTTAAAAGCTTCCGCCTTACCCCAGTAAAATTGACCTGCATCATGATAGGATTCTTCCAGATCTTGTGATCGCGTTTCAAAGTGTTCAGGGTAGAACATTTCAATTCGATTTTCTGCTGTAACTTTAATCGCTCTTTGAATAGGAAATGCAAAACTAGTTGCTGTAAAGCAATATTCTGCTTGCTCTTGCTTCATCTGCTTATAAGCCTTTCTAATGTCATCTGCTTGGACAAATGGAGCTGTGGCATAGAGGCAACACACTTCAGATGGTGACTGCCCTTGAACATTAAACCATTCTATCGCATGCTTAATAACGGGCAAGGTGCCCGCATAATCATGGGCTAATTCATCAGGTCGTACAAATGGAACGCTTGCACCGAAATATTTTGCCACTTCTACTATTTCAGCATCATCGGTTGACACTATCACCTGATCAAAACATTCCGACTTTAAAGCTGCTTTAATGGAGTAGGCAATCATTGGCTGCCCAAAAAAGTTTTTAATATTTTTTCTTGGAATGCGCTTGCTTCCACCTCTTGCTGGTATTATGCATACATTCATTTCAATACTCTTTTCAATATGCCAAAAACCTCATCTTGTTGTTCTACTGTCATAGCATGAAACAAGGGGATGCTTATTGCTCTATCGTAATAAGCCTCTGAATTAGGGAAATCCCCCACTTTAAAGCCAAACTGGAGATAATATGGCTGAGTGTGAATTGGAATATAATGCACATTAACACCGATACCGAATTGCCTTAGTTCGCTGAAAATTTGTTGACGATTTTTAGCAACGCCTTCCAAGTCAATTTGAATTGGATACAAGTGAAGTGCGGAATAATAATCTTGATTTTGATACGGTTTTATGATTGGAAGACCGTTTAATAATAAATCGTATCTTTCTTGGAGTATATGGCGTTTAACAACAAATTCATCAAGTCTTTGCATTTGGCTAATACCTAATGCAGCTTGTAATTCAGATATACGATAATTAAAGCCTAAATCAATCTGCTGATAATACCAATCACCATCAGGCTTATTTGTCATCAAACTCTCGTCAAGAGTAATCCCATGGCTACGATAAAGCTGCATTTTTTCAGCAAGTTCTTTAGAATTCGTAGTTGCTAACCCACCTTCCGCAGTTGTTATAATCTTAACTGGATGAAAGCTAAATACAGTAATATCAGAATATTGGCAGCCACCAATTGGTTTGTCCAAATACTTGCCACCAATGGCATGAGAAGCATCTTCAATAATTTTAAAATCATACTCTTGACTGAGTGAATGAATTTTCTTCATATCGCAAGATTGTCCAGCAAAATGAATGGGTATTACAATCTTTGGAAGTCTATTTTCCTTCTTTGCTTGAATTAATTTTTGCTCTAATTTCACAGCTGACAGATTGTACGTTTTCTGATCAATATCAACAAAATCAACCTTTGCACCACAATACAAGCCGCAGTTAGCAGAAGCGACAAAAGAGTTTGGACTTGTCCATAAATAATCACCTTTTCCAAGGTCTAATGCAAGACAGGCAATGTGTAAGGCTGATGTTGCACTATTTACAGCCACACCAAATTCTGCGCCACAATAGCCAGCAACTGTTTTTTCAAATAAAGGAACTTGTGGGCCTTGGGTTAGAAAATCCGACTGCAAAACATTAACAACTGAATCAATGTCAGCTTGATTAATATTCTGTTTACCGTATGGTATCACTTCTAAATATTGCCTATTTTATTACGATTTTTTTCTATCCAATCTTGGAGTTCTGAAATTTCCATCCATTCTGCATTATTGTCAGAGCTATATACAAAATTTGGATTAACTTTAACACCATCTCCAATTCTTTTTGGATCATCACTCCATTTATTAATAGAGGGCAATATCTTAAAATATTCTGGATATTCATAAGTATAAATCGCATCTTCTGGCCCAATCATTTGCTCGTGTAGCTTCTCACCTGGACGAATACCAACTTCTTCTTGCTTGGCGCTCTCATCAACTGCCAATGCCACATCAGTAACCTTCATAGAAGGGATTTTCTTAACATAAATTTCACCCCCTTCCATATCTTCAAAAGCGTGCCATACTAACTCAACTCCCTCTTCCAAAGAAATCATAAAGCGAGTCATACGGTTATCTGTGATTGGCAGCACTCCATCCTCTGCAATCGACATAAAGAATGGGATAACAGAGCCACGAGAGCCCATCACATTGCCATATCTTACTACTGAGAATCTTGCTTCATGACTGCCACTATAAGAATTTCCAGAGACAAATAACCTATCAGAAGTTAATTTAGTGGCGCCATAAAGGTTAGCGGGGCTACTGGCTTTATCAGTAGATAATGCAACAATACGTTTAACGCCTTTATCTATGCAAGCATCAATCAAATTCATTGCACCAAAGACATTGGTTTTTACACACTCAAATGGATCGTATTCTGCTGTAGGTACAATCTTAGTGGCTGCGGCATGTATTACATAGTCAATGCCATCTAATGCGCGATATAACCTATCCTTGTCACGCACATCACCAATCAAAAATCTAACTCTTGAGTCGTCTTTAAATAGCTTGGCCATTTCCCACTGTTTCATTTCGTCACGAGAAAATACAACCAATCTTTTAGGATTATATTTTTTCAAAGTCATTGGTATAAAAGTGTGGCCAAAGGATCCAGTTCCACCAGTAATTAAAATTGAAGAATTAGTTAACATTTATTTTCCTGTATTTTTTAATTGTAGAATTTACTTACTTTGTTTTAGTTGAGTCAATTTTATCTCATCTTCAGCATTAATTTTTTGAAAAAAAAATATTTAATGATTACTATCCTTGGTAATTTGATCAACAATCAAGGAGATAGAGTTATCCGGTTTTGCATATAACTCGCAATATCTCTTGTAAAACTTATTTATAACTACAGAACGGTTATTCATAATGTAATTAGCTTGGATTTTTAGTTGCTCATAGTTACTTGACCCCAGAACTATTTTCATATGACGGAACTCTAGTACAGAAACGCCATTTTTGTCTTTCAATGAGTCTTCATTATCAAACTTTTTCAATCCATGAAGGTTAAGACATTCTATAGTTGGAACATTTAGTGCCGCCATATCAACCGAGACTCCAGAGAACAGGGTAATTGCGAAGGTACAACGCTTTCCTAATAAAAATGGATGAGCGCTTGAAAGCTTCCACTTAATGCCATAATTATCTTTGCCAAGAATTTTTTCATATAACCCACTTGAATGTTCTTTAGGGTGAAGTTTAACTATAATCTTTAAACCAAGATCATCAAATGCTAGTTTTCTTATGTCTTTAATTGCTTGTATCTTCCTATCTAACGGTAAGTACTCAGACACGGTTCGAGAAATAAAAAATATGTATTGATCCCATTCTTGCTCTTTATCATTAGACATAGAGTATAAGTACGAAGCCCACTCCTGATTGTGCCTTGGTACTCCAACAATAAAAATATCAGAATCTTGAAGGGAGTATGTATTTTTGTAAAATTCTTTTTCGTCTTTAGAGAACAAAAAAACATTTACCTCATCAGAGATTCTACTCAAGTTAGTAATACGATTATGCTCTATTGTCTTTTGCTCTATATGAGTGCCATGACTAATAGAAAATTTAGGCACACCTATAAAATATTCTAATAATTCTCTATTGTATTCTTTAGTCTCCTCATAAACATCATATAATACAACACTATTTTGAGTTTCAAACTTATTTAGTTTGATCTTTTTCTTGGGCGAAAAAAAATCTAAAAGTCTAAATGTTAATCGAACAATGCCCGATAATGAAGACAATAATCGGTATCTTAAAAAGATTTTTTTAAATAAAAATAGAAATCTTTTTAGGTTCGATGGTTTATTTTGCGCCTTTGCAACGCTAAAAGAAAAACACTCAAACCATTGTTCTGCATTTGATTTGTAAACTATCAAATCAAACAAATCGTCAGCAATTTTAATCAAAATATTACTCAAATCTATTACTTCAGCCGTCCCAGGCTTTGTGATAATACACACTAGTGTTGAATTTGGATATTTAGCTCTCAATTTATGTATAACTGGAAGCCAATTATCCAAAATTCCTAAGCTAGGTGAACAAACAAAATATATGGTTTTTAAATTTTTCATAAATTGAATTTTCAAAACTAACTTCACCTGATGATTGGCCTGCTATATGCAAAATGGCGTCAAATTTTTCGCTACTTAATTACTGAATACTGCTATCGTTAACATCTCCCCTGACAAAAAAACACACTGTTTTGGAATATTGGATTGATAACCTGTAGATAAATTGTCAATAGTGGTCCGAATCTAACAATTTTTGTGCCATACCTGACCCTATACAGCCCGCTACACCAGTAAATAAATAATTCATACAAGCCTTTTGTAATTCTCTAAATATTGTTCTGATATATTAATCAAACTAGTGTTATTAAATCCATAAAAACCAATACCATTTACCTCTGATGCTACATAATCGTTAATACTGTCACCAATTAAAATTGTTTCTTTTGCAAGATATTCATTATCTAACAATACACTTTTAACCAATTTATTTTTCTCTATTGGAGAGCCATTAATTGATTGAAAATATACATCTATTTCTAATTTTTTACATAAATATTGTAACTCTCTCTCATCAGAGCCTGAAACAATATGTAAATTATATTTTTTAAAATTATTTTTAATAAACTCTAATGTATCGACAATCAAGTACTTCTTATTTACTAATTCCTTTTTCATAATCTTTGAGAAATTAGAAGCATAGTTGCTAATTTCTTCCTCTAAGATTTCCTTATCAAGAATTTCATTGTAAAAATATTTAATTTTTACATAGCGAGATAGTCCACCATTTTCATTATGATAGCTCAGTAGTTGACTAACTAAAGCATCATCAAAGTATTCAAATATCTTTTTAAACCCATAATCTCGAATAGGCATACTATCTAAGATAACACCATCAAAATCAAATAAAATATTTTTTACCACTACGGCAGATTATTTCTATTTAGAAATTCTTCAACTTTCTTAACATCTTCAGGGGTGTCAACAGCAATAGAATCTACTTTAGTTTCTGCCATTTTGACTTTACACCCCAAGTCCAAAAATCTGAGCAATTCAATATCCTCGAATCGTTCATTGTGTGTTTTATCTCTATTAGAGAAGATGTTTAACGCCTTTTTAGTAAATCCATAAACACAGACCTGTTTGTTATATTCAACTTGGTCTTTAGATTTATTAAATGGTATGGGGTGCCTTGACATATAAATTAGTTCATCATCTTTGTTAACAACTATTTTGATTATACTGCTACTTTCAATTTCTTCTATGCTATCAATTCTTTTGTATAAGTTATAAACATCGTAAGCATCTCTATTGATTTTATACTCACATACAATTTGATCTATTGATTTATAGTCAATTACAGGCTCATCCCCTTGAATGTTAATATATAAATCGAAATCCTCTATTTGCGCCACTTCAACTAATCTATCCGTCCCTGTCTGATGCTTTTCACTAGTCATAAGAACAGGAATATCTTCTTGTTTGCAATAATTTTGAATTTTTACACTATCAGTAGCAACTACCAATTTGTCTAGTAACTTTGATCCCTTAACTTGTTCATAAGTTCTTTTAATCATTGTAATTCCATTAATTAAGCAAAGCGGCTTGCCTTGAAAGCGACTAGAATTATACCTTGCAGGGATAACCCCCATGATTTTTAAAGGCATATCCTGTGCATAAATAGAAGGTGTAATGAGTTTAATATTAATCAATAAGCCTAACACTTGCAATGAATTGATAATTATATGATTTAACTCAAAAAATAAGTTTTCATCAGTAATCACACTAGTTTCATCATAGGCATAGTTAGCCTTTCCTGCTTGATAACCATCTAGACCAGCTATTTCAACTTGATTGGAGTCTTTTAGTATGAGATAGTTAATCATCAATATCGCGACATTGGTAACAAAATCATTCTCAACATAAACAATGTCTTTTAATTCAATAATGATATCAATTTTTTTATTATGCTTAATGTTAGTAGTAATAACCTGTTTTTCTGCCAGTAATTGTTCATTGAACTCATCAAACCTTTGCTGATTTGAAAAGAAATAGTAGTCGCAATCCAATTCTGGAATGTGGTTTAAGGCAATAACAAAATAATCATCGTCCTCCGCCTTTTGTTTTATTAAATCTAAATTATCATTAACAGACCCGCCAGAAGCGATTAATAATATTTTTTTATTATCAGGAATATTTAATTTTCCTTGAGCTCTTGACTTATTGGTCAGTAAAAACTGCTGATATAAATTATCGATTATCTGCTCATCAAATGAAGCTCTTTTATTCAAAGGGATTTTGTCTAATACTTCTCTAATATCAGCAATATGATTAGTTTTTTTATCCACCAAATATGAAGCGTAATTAGGATGACAATCAAGTGATGCCGATAAATATTGCGCTGGTGAAAAGCCCCAAGACTGTTTTTTAAAATAAGAAACTAAAATCTCATCAATAACTTCTAGCAATGGAATAACATTGTATTTTTTACCATACTGGTTATTTAGATAATCAGCAATCAATTCGGTGTTCAAATTACCAGCGCCTCTTCCCATACCATAAATACTACTATCAACAATCACCCCTCTGTCAAGCTGACTATTGCACAAATCAATTGCATTAGAGAATGCCAACTGCATATTGTTGTGTGAGTGATACCCCAACTGAATACCACTACTTAAATGAGAGTCTGCTAAATCAATATAATATTTAAACTCAGTAAGCGACATTGAGCCAAAACTATCTACAATATAGAATGCATAAATACCCAATTGATTGGCTTTTTCTATTAAAGACAGAAATTCGTCAGATCTATACATCTTGGTGATCATTGGCTGAAAAAATAATTGATATCCTAAATCAATTATTTTTTCAGCTATCAGCAAGGCATCATCCATATCTTTTTTGTGAAAAGCCAGCCTGATACCGTCTATTTCTGTATCATTTTTTTGGGGTAATTTATCTACATCGAAAGCAAATAGATCAATCATTACTACCCTTGTAAGATTATTGGGTGTGTCACTTAAAATATTATCAACCGCAGAAATTGAATCAAATAGCGTTGAATTTTCTCTCCTTCCCCTCTTATCATTCAAATAACCTAATTCAATAATATCTATATTGGATTTATCTAAGGAGTCGGTAATTTTAGAGATTTGAAACTTTGAGAACCCCCAATTATTAACATACCCGCCATCACGCAATGTGCAATCTAAAATTTTGATATTTCTATGCATTATGTTTATTCATAATTGAATTATAGCTACCATATTCAACAATTTCTCCATTATCTAGACGGTATATACAATCACAATATTTGAGTGTTGTTAATCGGTGCGCAATTACAATGACTGTTTTAATTCCTTTTAATTGTTTTATTTCCCTAACAATTTCAGCTTCTGTCTCATTATCAAGTGCACTAGTTGACTCATCCATTACCAATACATCTCTATCATGATAAAAAGCTCGAGCTAATGCAACACGTTGCCTTTGACCTCCGGATAAACGTACACCCTTCTCTCCCAATATTGTCTCTACTCCATCTGGCAATGACTGTACAAAATTAGTTAATTTGCTTCTCTCTAACGCTTGAGCGATTTTTTGATTATCAATTTGATGATTCTCCACTCCTAATGCTATATTAGCCTTCATTGTATTATCTGTTAAAAAAATTTGCTGTGGTAAGTATGCAACTAAATCTCTCCATGCGCCAATATTTGTATTTAATAATTCATTGTTAACTAACAACTCCCCACTATCTGCTTCCAAGAATCCAAGCAATAAATCAATTAAAGTAGATTTTCCAGATCCAGACTTTCCTATCAATCCAATAGAATCTCCTGCATTGATTGACATTGAAATATTATTCAATACTTTTTGATCTGTACCAGGATAAGTGTAATCAACATTCTTTAACGTTATATTGCGCAATGCTATGCAGTGAGTCTGTTTGTATTTTTTTTCAAAATAATCTTCTTCTTTCAGTGACTTTAAATCAGAAAAAAGTAAACTTACTGCATTACGACTATTGTTCAATTGCATAAATCCATTCAATATTTGGTTTATAGATGGAATCAATCGTATAGCAGCAACACCGAACACGCCTAAAGTCGCAGCCAGCCCTGCCATGTTTCTATCAAATAAAATTGAAACATAAACCAACGATACAACAAGCAGCATAATCAAAAATTCAATTAAATAACGAGGGGATAACTTGATAATAGATGAAATCACACTAGCATTAGCAATATTTTTTGAAGTGACCACTACTTTATTGTAAAAATACGATTCTTTTTTTAAAATACGAATTTCTTTTAACCCATCAATTGCTTCATCCACCCCTTGAATTAACTGTCTTGAATTATCATTTACAGACTTGCCATAAACTATAAGTCTATGCCGAAATATAGCATCATATACATAAAACACAATCCCAAAAATAAAGACAAATATGCCAATCTCAATTCCGGATGTCCAAAATAAATATAAAACAATGGCGATGACAACAATACCCTCACTTATCAAACGTAGGATTGACTGTAATGTATTATTAGCAAATTCTACAGATAGAGAAAGAATAGCATACTTAGACTGGGAGCTATTTCTCTTAAGATGATCAATATAAGGTAAATTTTGATAGGAATCCATTAAAACAGTCCGAATCTGAGTGCCCTTTTCATAAGAAAATTTAATAATCATTCGATTGATCAAAAAGACTGCAGCCATCCTAAAGAAAAAAATGACAATCAGTATGATCCCAATAAATATCAGCATATTATCTATCTGAGCCCAAGACATTATCGGCGTAAGATACGCATTAAAACTTCCTTGAAGAAAACTCTCTGGATTGATAATAAGAGAAATATATGGCGCTATCAACCCTATACCTATCACATCTAAGAATGATGAAAAAATGAAGAACAATACCATTAACGGTATTTTCTTACTTTCGCTACCAACTATATATTTTACTTCTTGAATAAATTGAATGTACTTACTCATACTTAATAACCCAATAGTAAACTTCTAAGAAAATAATAAATCATATGAAAGGCTTATTGCCTATTTTTTTAATAAAATCGCTCCATTCATCAAGGCCATCTCTTGAGGTATAGCAAATATTTTCTCGGAAATCTTTTAGTGCGGATTGCACTTTGCTTGTACGCCACCAAAGCAAGGGGTTATTCGCAATTTTATTTATTTGATTAGCTGCTGATTCTGGGCTCAAATGAATAACGCCCGCTTCTATCATTTGTTCAAAATAAATATATAAATCATCCCTTATATAATTAACTTCTGGATTCCAAAAAACAATGGTGGGATAGTCTAGCACAATAGTTTCTAAATATGTTGTTTGTGGAACAACATGTACTGCTAATTTCGATTTAATTAATGACGACTGGAAAGACTCACCTCTAGTAACAACCCTAATGTTATTACTACGAGCCCATCCAATAAAACTATCGACAGAAATTCTTTCCGAATGATGAAAATCTCTAATAAAGATAGATTCTAAAACATCGTCATCCAACGCAGACATAAAATCAATTTGTTGTTTATCATATACATCATCAATAGTATATGGAAAGATAGAGTTGTATGCATAGCGATTCGGGTAGTGGCCTGTAGCAAAAAAAACAATATCTTTACCTGTCGGTTGAACCGAATGAGACAGCCATTTTTGAAATCTTAACGATGGTAATTTTATTGAAGTACACTCAGGAAAATAAGATTTTGGTTTATTCCACATTGCATAAGTATCCGACATCCTTGCCCAAACCTGCTCCTGAACACTTACATCCATCACCCCATAACAACCACCATGACATATCATTAAATGATGTGATTGATAATGCGCCACTGAATGTGCAATAAAAAAATCAATATAACTCCCTCCATTACAATGCTGGGAGTTCAAAATTGTCATTTTCCTTTCTGGAACGACTTTGTCAATTTTTGATCTAATTTGTTGATAATTTTCTAAATAGATCGTAGGAATCAACTGAAGAATACATTTTTGTACAGCTAATTCAAGTTCCGAATCTGCACCGGGCATTTTAATTGACGCTCTTTTTTTTAAGTTAACAGGTTGAAGACCTTCAAATTTCCAACCTTTAGCACTAAAATAAAATGGAGCGCATCCTAACTTACGAAAAAGAGATTTAAACAAAGAACGTGTAAGGTATTGGTCTCCCAATGCTAAAACATTAGTGCTTATAAATTTAATCCACTTTAAGGACAGCTCACCTTTCATAATATTCCTCAATATTATTAGGAAACCCATATGTTTTCTAAAAAATAAAATTATTTTATTCTTAATGGTAGTTTCCGAAGGGCTTGTCTTTTTTCCATCACCAAGAACAAGTAAATTTGAATGAACAATTTGATTGTCCACAAAAGATTTGCTTAGGCTTTTATTGTTGTCAACAATAATACTGTATATCACTAAATGCAGTATACGACTGGAGCCTCCTGGGAAATTATGAGGATCAAACCATGTTTGACGATAGTCAATAATATCTGCAACTAGATTTTCATGCTTATCAGTAATGTCAATTAATACATGGTAATGATCAATAGTGCTTGATACTATTAAATTAAGAAAACTATGCAACAAAGTGTTCCAATACCTAATAGAATAATTTACTTTATTAATACGATTTAATTCTACTGATAATATTTCAATATATTTGTCATATAATTTAATACACAACTCTGCTTCTTTGTAATAATCCTTTTTGGTTATCTTGCGCAGTTGGACTACATCGCAAGATATATTATCCTCTTCCATAGCCGATACAACTTTTTCTATTAAACACCAAGACCCAGAAAATAGTGTTCCGTCTATTGTCTTGTCAGATATTGTTAATGGGGATAAGCATAGGCGTTGCATTGAAACTTATTGATTTATTGCGTTAACATTAGACGCCTCTAATGCTTTCTCATCTAACATTTCAATTAATTCTGAAAATTTCATCACTTCATCACCAGGAAGTTTAATTAATGTATTTTTCTCTACAGATTTATATGAACGATCTTGATCTAAATAAGACACGACCTCATCTAAACTTGGAATTGAACTGTCAATTGATAGCTTTGTATAAATCTTTCGTGCTAGTTCTAAATCATTGGGATAATCTATAGTTAATGAGTAATACGGCCTATCTTGGCTAGCTAATGGCTCCAATACTTCGCAATGAAATAATTGAGGATTAAATGCAAAGAATGACATATATTCACTCTGATTTGGATCTGGCATGCAATTATGTAACTTCGCCAACATGCTAGTTTTCATAACTTCTGCAGTAACGCCAAGTGGTAAACGATTGGTTCTTGTATACTCAGAAGATGTATCAATATGGTGGACTACCATTCGATCGATATTTTCTGCATCCGTAAATGGATTATCTCCAGTAATCCGCAGTACCATATCAGCTTTATATATTTTAGCAACATCGATCAGCCTTGATAACACATCTTCTGGATGCCCAGCATACCCATCTACACCCCACTCTTTAGCTTTTTCTAAAAGAATAGCATCGCTTACAAGGCTTGATGTGCACACTACAATATTAGTGATAGTTTTTGAAGTCTTAAGTCGACGAATCAGCTGCTCTGTCATTGAAAAACCACACAAATCAGCTAATGCCTTTTTTGGCAATCTAGTGGATTTCATCCTTACAATAATGCAGGCAACAACTATTTTTGTATTTTCTTTGCTCATATTTCAATTTAACTAGCTTGTAACAATATGGTAAGGATATAGCGTTTCATATTTCATTATCGATTTTTTGCATCTCTTTCCAACTATATCTTCAGCACTTGTTGGTGAATATCCTTGACCTGCTCTCATAAAATAAATCATATCTACTGATATTTCCTCTCCTACCTTAATATCTCTAGAGGCAACAATTGTTTTCTTAAAGCTTTTTCTATATTGATTTTCTTTATCAGACAGTGAGCGAATATCAGGCCTTCCGAAGCTTGACCAGCCTTTCTTAACTAATTCAACAAAACTACTTATTTCTGCTAAGTTTAATGCAGATTCATAATCAGTTCCTTTCCTAGTCCTACTATCTGTTATATGCTTTTCAAGCAATATTGCACCTTTTGACACCGCAAGCAATGGAACAATCTTTGACATTTCAGATTCTGCATCAATATGATCTTGATATCCAATTGGCAGGTTAAACATAGACTCCAAAGTTGGAATAAAATTTAAATGACTTTCTTTAATGTTTGTTGGAAAGGCTTGATAACCATGCATCAATAATAGGTTCTCAACTTCCCCTACCAATTTCAGTTCATTAATCGCCGCACGTATTTCTTCAACTGTTGATCCTCCAGTCGAAAGCACGATAGGTAATCCAGATCGAGTAACACCTTCAAGCATCTTTGGGTTGGAGAGATCGGAAGAATGTATTTTTAATACGTCCACTTTAGAAGATAAAGCTACATCTATCCCACTAGTTTCTAAAACATTCGCAAATACTTTTAACTTTCGTTCGTGAGCTAACTCAATTAATGCAGGCCAGTCTTTAAGGGGGATTTCTAATTGCTTTACTTTTTTATAAAATGGATGGTATGGGGCTAACAATAAACCAGTTGAAAACAATTGGAATTGGATGCCATCCATGCCTGCATCTGCTACCGCATTAACCATTTGCCTTACTCGTGTTATAGAGCCATCATGAGAACATGCCACTTCTGCAAGTAAAAATGGTTTTACTTTTTTAGAGATTTCTATATCGTCTATAAAAAACATCTATAATTTACTCTCATAAAATTCATTATTAATCTAAGTCTAAATATACATTTTTGGAATGTACTTTTGCCGTATAGCCAACCATAGTTAAGCCATCGGCTACATTTCTTTTAACTAGCACTCCGGCATTAATAAACGCAGAACGCCCAATTGTTACATCGGGAACAACCAATGCTCCTATCCCAAGAAAAGCTAAATCATGTATTTCAACTCTACCTGCAGTGCAGGCACCAGGTGCTATATGTACCGCTTTCCCTATAACATTATCATGTTCAATAAGTGCAGCTGTATTAATTAATACATAATCATTTATAATCACATTGTTTTGAATTACTGCATTTGCCCCAACAAAACAACCCTCTCCAATTTTTGCACTTGGACTAATAACAGCTGATGGGTGAATAATTGATAGTAACTGAAACCCCATAGATTCAAGCTCTTTGTAAATGTCGTATCGAGCCTTATTATCTCCAATAGCTACATGAACTGCATCGATCTTAATGTCATCAAATCCCGTCATTTCATCAATGTTTCCAACCACAGGAATGCCATTAATTTCTTCATTTATTTTATTAGGCGTGTTGTCAAAAAACGCCACAACTTTAACATTATCATAATAAGATAGTGCATCTAAAATAACTCCAGCTTGGCCATCAATTCTAGCCCCAACCAAAGCAATGTTGAGCTTACCTTTTGGCAGATCTCTTGTGTTAATCAATAATATTGCTCCACTCTAATAGTGAATCTCCTTTGCATTCTTCCTTTACTTTCTTTCCCAATAAACTATCCAAATGTTTTGGCTTGATACCAGTGCCAGGCCTCTTAATGGTTAAATTATCCATTGTCAGTTCTTCTCCGCCTTTAATTATTTTTTTTGCGACAATGCTACGCCTATGCACTTTACGCTGCCCTAATTCTTTCTCACAGAAGACCCTTCTTGTTGACCCTAAGCCAGCTTCAACTTCCCTTATGCCAATAATCAAATCCTTTAATTCGTGGGGTTCAACTGATGCGGAATGGTCTGGTCCGAAATCTTCTTTCTCAAGTGTAAAATGCTTTTCTAACACTGTCGCACCCAAAGCCTTAGCTGCAATACTCATATTAATTCCCAATGTATGATCCGAATAACCAACTGGATAACCAAAAGCCTCTTTTAAAGTATTCATAAATAGTAAATTAGTTGTTTCAATCTCTGCAGGATACCAAGAGATGCAATGCAACAATATAATATCGTGATTTCCAGTTGATTCTATCATGTCTACAGCCTCCCCTATCTCTCCTAAAGTCGACATACCTGTTGATACAATCATTGGTAGCTGAGCTGCTGCCATGTACTTAATCAAAGGCAAATTAGTAATATCTCCTGATGCAACTTTGACAACATCTATCCCTAATTCCAATAAGAAATCAAATGAATCATTATCAAATGCAGTACTAAGGAATTTAATTCCTTTTTGGTCACAATATTTTTTTAATTCTCTGTGAGACTGCTCATCTAATTCTAACCTAGCTAACAAATCCTGAAACGACTCGCCAGAATGGCTGCCTTTATCAATATAACTACTAGTTAAAGCATCTGAAGTAACTAATTTTTTAGCCTTAAAAGATTGAAACTTTACATAATCAGCATTTGCCTCAACAGCAACATCAACCATTTTTTTAGCCTTCTCTATATCGCCATCATGATTAATTCCGGCTTCTGCAATGAATATAGATTTGATAACACCGGTTCTAGATAAATTCTCATAATTCATAAATATTTTCTCATATTAATTTTACAATTTGTTGTGAACATAGCTTAAGCCCATTGCCTGGAACAATATCCTTAGAAAGCTTCCTTTGCAAAGAGTGGCAACGATCGTTCTTTAAAAAATTATTTATTAAAATACACAATTTATCTTCAGATAATGATGGTCCAAAACCAAAATTTACATTAACGTTCAAATTTTCAAACGAATTTGCAATTTCCATTTGCCTTGGTAACTGACAAACTGTGGCACCAGGAACTCCAGACGCAATTCTTTCAAACAATGTATTTCCTCCAGCAGTAATAGCCAAACCACAAGTATTCCAAAAACTAGATAAGCTCTCTACATCAAAATGGAGCTCTATTTCAATAGACTTAATATCTAGAGCTAACTTTTCCAGTCTATCAATGTAACCAGTAGATTTAGAACTAATTACGACAATTTTATCAACATAATTCGACCTAATTAAAGATTTAAGCACAATAAATAAAATATCATTATGATCACTACCTCCTAAACTCACTAAAACATTGGATGAATTTTTATGCTTTTTTATTGGTTTTGAGTACCATTCGTCCATAATAAAATATTTTGGGCCAATTAAATATCTTTCTTTAAGCTTAGAATAACTATCTGGAAGTTGGTTTGGATTTCCGTTAATAATAAGACTTACAGGAAATTCATGGTAGTGACTATCGTCAGATATTACACATATTGGAATATCAATTCTTTCAAATATTTTGAGATAGCTGGATTCGGTTTCTACTTCCAATAAATCTAACAATAATAGTGTGGTATTTTTATTATGTATGAAGTCATATATTACATCAAACTCATCTTGATGGGAGCATTGCGATTTTAGATAGATAGTTTCTATAGATTGCCTTTTATTAGATAAAAAACTACGTGTTGCAATATTGTCTTTTGTCAAAAGCATTACCTTTACATTGTATTTATTTTGCAAATAATGGGCTAGTAAGTAACAACGGTTTAAATGCCCCATGCCTAGACTTTTCGCGCCATCTGCTCGAATCAAGATTTGATTCACAAGCTACAATCCTTAATAATATGGATAATTCTTTGCACATCCTCCAACCTTAAACTGTCGTACAAAGGTAGACATAAAATTCTTTCAGAAATGTCTTGAGAATTCTCACAATTGTTAACTTTTTTCACATAAGGAAGGAGTTCTAATGAAGGATAAAAATAACGTCTAGGAAATATCTGATTGTCATTTAATGCCTTTTGAACTCTTAACAACTGTTTGTTGTTTTTTAATAATATTGGAAAATACCCATAATTTTGTGTTGCATGCTCATTCCAATGTGGAAATGAAAAATAGCCCGCTAACTCTTGAGAATAGAGATTATAAATTCTTTTCCTCTTTTTCTTTATCTCAATAATATCATCAAGCACGCACAACCCCATTGCCGCTTCAAATTCATTCATCTTGGCATTAATACCGGCATTTAGAATTGATCCTGACCTATCAAATCCAAAATTAATTAACTGCCTTACCTTTTCAACAAGAGACCTGTCATTAATAATTAGTGCACCACCCTCAATAGTATGAAATATTTTTGTCGCGTGTAAACTTAGAATTGAAATATCTCCATAATTTAGTACACTAGCTGTTTAGTCCCACAATCTTATGGTTGGGGTCTTCTCTAAATCTTTCACGGTTTTCATTATAACATTGTTGTATTAATTCCCAAGGGGTTTTAAACTTTAATGACTTGAGCGGCCTTTGATGAT
>Ga0233435_1000987_pt1 | contig 29916 bp, 40 predicted proteins | sample SI_122_August201_3_FD_182735 | JGI IMG/M metagenome (GOLD analysis project Ga0233435, IMG submission 182735) | Seawater microbial communities from Saanich Inlet, British Columbia, Canada - SI_122_August2016_135_MG | ecosystem: Environmental > Aquatic > Marine > Inlet | place: Canada: British...
TGAAAATTTCCCGACGCTCAATCGGAATGCCCAGCTTTTTAGCATGTTCAATGCCCTGCGCCATGCCGTAGGAAACCCCGTAGTCTTCATAGACAACAACGGCGTGAGCGCATTCGTACCAATCAAACGCCGCGTCCATCCCCAACTTGCGCTGTGTCGGGTCATCATCGTTCAGGACGCCTTTCTGCGTATAGAGCATGTGAAACGCCAAGGGGGATTCACCGCGCATAATCGAGTCCTGAAGACAGGCCCGCGCATAGGTCTTGTTGCGCTGGTTTTTGCCGTTGAACGGGCTTTCAATAATGACTCGTTTTGTCATGAAATTTCTCCATTGATTCAAGAATTGCGGTTCCGATCATTTCGACGACTTGGGGGACGACGGCGTTTCCGCTGAAAAGGTCAAGGACGCGCAACTTTTCCAGCGTCATAAGCCATGCGCTCCTGTACGGGTTTTTCGGGCGGCGCAACGAATAAGTCCGGTTGGTCGTATGCCTTCTGGATTCTCGAACAGGCTATGTCGAAATACTTGGGTTCAATCTCTATTCCAATGAACTTACGGCCCAACTTGGCGCAGGCGACGCCGGTGGTGCCGCTGCCCATGAACGGGTCGAGGATGGTGTGTCCCTTGTTTGTTGACATACCAATACACCTAGCCGCCAGTTCAATGGGAAAAGAGCAAACGTGACCATGTTCATTCCTGTCTGGTGGAATAGACCATACAGACGTATGGCCCAAATCGTTCCAAACAACTGGGCGGTTGATCTGATAAACCCTTTCATCGGCCTGTGGGCATCTAAAATTGGGTTTTCCCCCTCCCCGCCTATCCCATATAATTTCGTGCCAGACAGGAAACTTTGATACCCAATCCCAAGGGTGGTACACGTTACTCTGAACCCGGTGTTTATTCCGCGAGTGCCAAGCGAACCTTGGACGATGGTTATAAAATATACTACCTAAACACTTATCAGCCATTGCCGATATACACTTTATTTGCCATGACTGGTATGCTGGTTCCTCCATGTCATCTTCATACCACTCGCTATATTTTTCCTCCATACCTTTCGCCATCTTAGTTTGACCACCAGAAGAATACGCCTTGTTAAGATTATACGGAGGAGAAGTCACCACCGCGTCCACCTTGCCCAACGTCGGCAGGATTTCGAGGCAATCCCCCAGATACAGCGTGGCGTCTCCTATAGTAACGGGATCAGTCATAGCGGCTTTCCCTTCCATAAATCAGTCGGTATTTTCCACACGCTTTTTGTCGAATAGTTCCCGTCTTCCTTCAGGACGGACTTTGAGTCCGGTGTGCAGCCTGCGGCGCGCAGCATGGCCCCGAATTTCTTGGAGCCGATTGACACGCCAAGGGACTGTTTCAACCACGTCAGCATATCGGTCCCAAGGATAAATAAGTCATCATGATATAAAAACGGGTTACCCTCGTTGACGGCGTCCGTCGTGTAAATCTTGGGCGGCGGGCGGTCTATGAGATAGCGTTGCATCCAGCTTATGGCTTGCCCGCTGTCCGTGGCTTCAGTTCCGATGGACTCGATTTCCGCAATGTCCATCATGTGTTGAACAATGCGGAACCATTTTGCATTTTTATAAAGCGGAATTACGATATTGGCGGCTTCCAGCATGGCTCGCTGAAAAGATCGTTGGGTCAGGAGCGTTGACGACTCCCCCAGCACTGAACCATGACTCGTCACTATTTTATATAGCGGCGGGTCAGAGGTGTATTTAACGATCCTTAGAATCTTCACGTTCCGCTCGCCAAAGAACCCCTCGCTCATTGCCGTAAGGATTTTTGCGCGCCTCTCTCCGACATCTTCAATTTCGGAAGTTTGTCCGTCTGTTAGGAAATCATTTGCGTCGGCGCGCTCACGGTTGCTGTGAGCGCGTTTAATCGTTCTGGCGTAATAGTCCGCCCGAAGCTTCAAGTCGTCACCGTGGCGGCGGCGGTGGGCTATCAGGGCGCACGTTATTTCAGATGCAGACCAACCGGTTGCGACGAAGTATGACGCCAGCGACAAGTCCCACTCCGAAGCTGACCAATCAACGTGCTTCGTCTTGTGGTCCCATGTATCGCGAACCACAGGGGCGTTATCGCACAGGGCTTCGAATTTTTCGAACGGCGGCTCCGCGTCGGCCTTGATAACCGGCGCTATTTCGCGCACCAACGAGTCAATATCCCTGTCACCCGTCGGCCTTGCGGGCTTTTCCTCAGACTTTGGTTTAAGTTCCGGTTGCTTTTCCTCGTCTTCCCCGAAGATTCCAACGAGCCTGTCGGCCCGCTCTTCCAGCGTATCGGGTGTGCCGGGCATATGCTCACAGGTGACGGTGAAATATCGAAGGTCTTTGTAAACCTCAATGCGGCCCTTACGGTTTCTTGGAAGGTCCGGCTTGCCGCGAATTAAGATATGAACGCCGGACCCGCTTGGTGAGATTTCCGTATAACTATTGATTCGTTTTATTATGCCGTCCGCCCACGGCTCCATTGTCCCCGTCTTCGAATCCCGGCACTTGTCCAGATCGATTCCCGTGACCGGGCAATCCGCCGTGAAGACGAATCCCAACCCGTCGTATTTCTCTTCTCCAAGTTCTGAGAATGACAGGCATTGCGCCGCGGTTCTGAAGTCTGCCCATGTTTTCGGGTCATTCACCTTGGCGGGTCTGCCGCTGGGATTGAAGGGAACCTTTGTCGGTTTCCCCTTGCGCGTCATGGTACGCCACAACACCCATTGATTATGGGTGGCGAGTTCCTTGATCGCCGGTATGTCTAAACCAGTGGACACTTTTCTTCCCCCCGTAAAAAAAGCGGGGTGATCAATTGCTGATCACCCCAAGGCAGGGAAGAAACCTATTCCGGCGTTTCGTCCGCGAAGTCCTCACGGGCCAAGTCCATGGTTTCGAACGTGGCACGGAAACCTTCAGCGTATTTCTTGACCTGTGCGACTTCTTCAGCCGAAAGCCGCGCGCCGACGGACGGGACAATGCGTGAATATTCAATACCGGTTCCGCTCTTTGCCTTTTCCAGCGTGAAGCGGGAAATCACGGTGTAGAACGGCACGGCTTGCCCGGCCAGACGCAGGAAGTAGGCGCGAATGGGCTTGAGGCTAGTCGGCGGCGCTGCAAGGACCGTGGGCAGCAACGAGTCAGGACGCAGCAAGAACATCATGCGGGTCTGTTTGCAAGCCTGTCCGCCGCCCTTTTCCGCCGTACCGAAAGCCGCCAGCGGACACTTGGCGCACTCACCGCCCGGCTCACCCATTCCGGTAACGCCGTCGAACGCGGAGCAATCCGGGGGAGTACCGCCGCCAGAGTCTTCAAACTGCGTTGCCCAGTAGGCGCGCGGCTCTTTCCAGTAAACGATGATGCCGTCCACCATCTTGGTTTCGAGAATTTCACCATCAATGTTGGGGATTTCCCACGTCAGGCCACCGCCCGAAGGAACCTTGATCCGGTCAAGGTCGAACGGCGTGATGCCGCCTTCACCGATATTTTCCGCCATGATTTCCTTCATGACCGAAGGATCAGATTTGACAACGGCAAAATTGCTGTACGGGATGACAGCCACTTCTTTCTTTTCCGCCATGGGTATTAGCCTTTCCTTGCTTGGATTTTGAAGGTTTCTGACACCTTGATAACGCCCTTGAATTCTTCGGGCAACGGTTCCCCGTTGTTCTCGCACTCCCTGACATAAGCGCTCAATGTTTGGGTGTTGAAGCGCATCGCCGCGAAGTCGCCAAGCCCGGCTTTCGCCAAGGCTTCGCAAGCAACCTCGTTAGTAACCCCCTCTTCGCGCCCGGCCCAAAGGTCGCGCTTCACATAAATAGTAACCCCTCGTACCGTGGTTCGGGGAATGCCGGACTTCTCAAAAAAATCAAGGACGCGTGGTTCGCACGCTTTGATGTCCGCCTTGATTCTGTCAAGCTTGGCTGTAACCGCCTTCATCTCCTTCCACAGACGGGAATAGGTCTGAAGGCTACGAGAATCACCGGTTGGATTCGACATTGCCGCGCTCTCCCTTCCACTTGCCCCACTTCTCGACGAACGCGGGGACTTGAGTTAACTCTTCCAGCTTGTCCAGCTTGGTATCGGCGATGCCCATGCCGCCGCGTTCCCACATGCGTACCGTCTGTTCCGACACGTCCATGCGGGCGGCAACTTCGCCTTGGGCAATCTTAGGGCTACTTGCCAGCCGCCAGACGCGCAGTGGGTTAGCCCTGATCCAATCTTCACGAGTCATCAGGCAGCTCCTTTTTCAAGACGGCTTCAACGAGATTGCGCCGCCGTCGGAGCGCGGCATAAATCATGGGGTCGATCGTGCCGGGCGTGGTCAGGTGAATGAACGTCACCTTGTTGACTTGGCCGGGACGGTGAAGGCGGGAGCGGGACTGTAGATAGTCGCCAAGCGAAAAACCGCATGAATAATAAACGGCATAGGACGCACGGGTCAGATCAACGCCGACGCCACCCGCCTGAATCTGAACACCCATGACATCAACGTCCTCCGGGTATTCGGCGCGGTCTGTTAGATCGTTCTGGCGTCCCGAAACTTCCCCATAGGCCAAGCCACGGTCCACGGCGGTCTTGCGTATATCATCCAAGTCGGCGCGGAAACGGGCGAACACAACAAGTGGCTCTTTTTCAGGCAGATCGTCCAGTATGGCGTCAAATTCGAGTCGTTTATGGTCACTGACTTTGGTTAACACCCCATCATCTGTGGTCAGCCAACCGCTCGTAATGCGCTGCAAATGAAGCATCTGGGAAAGCGCGTTGCTCGCCGTGACTTCCCCGGTCCCGACTTGCGCATAAAAATCACTTTCAATATCGGCGTAGAGTTTCAGCGCCGCCGCGTCCATGGGACAGTCGCGCCGGGTGTCGATTTCTTCCGGCAGATCAAGCGCCTCTTCCTTGGTCACGCGGTAGGCAATGGAATATAACTTGTCATGCAACTCGTCTTGGTGCTGGAACCCCACAACCGCCTTGTTCTGAAAGCCGCCCATGATTCCGTAGTGGGTCTTGAACCGGAAGTAAGACGTGCCGAAAATCGCCGGTTCCAAGAACTTGTATTGGGCGAAAATATCCAGCGGGCTATGCGGCATGGGTGTGCCGGTCAGCATCAACTTGCGCGCCGGTTTGTGGGCGAGCGACGCCAAGAAGGTGGCAAACTTCCCCTTGGGCGCTTTGGCCCGGTGCGACTCATCAACGATGATGCAATGCCATTCCGTTTCGTGAATGAATTTATCGAATGGTTCGCGCCATGACGCCTCATGATTTATCACGCAGACGAACGGGCGCTTCTTGACGTGCGCCAACGTCATGGCTTCGCGCGCCGCCTTTTCCTTCTTCACACCACTGGCTTGCGTTGCCCTGAAGATGTCAAACGGCTTATCGGAGTGCGCGGCGAATTCGCGCGGCCACACATTGATAACCGACTTCGGGCAAAGAATGAGTGTCAATCGCGAGTCCATGTTTGACACAACGTCAACGGCCACCTTCGACTTGCCGGTTCCCATGTCCATTGCCAACATCGTGGACGGCATTGAGGCGGCGTACCAGTAGGCTTGCCTCTGATGGTCCCAAGCCGTTGTCTTGGACGGCGGGTCCGGCAGATCAACGCGCGTCTTGAATTCGTCGGCGTCATCCGGCTTGCCCGTGGCGACAAGCCAGCGAAATTCGTCGTCGGCAACAAAACCTCTTACAAAGACGTGGGAAGCGTGTTTAAACACTTCCCAAATTTTCTTCGCAATACCGTGAGTGCGCGGGAACAACCAGTTACCCCCGGCTGGATTCCAGCGCCCGCCAATAGCTTTTAACCGATCCTTGAAGCTGAACGGCGCGCGGACCCGAATATACTTCACGTCTGTGATGATTTTTACAGCATCAGGCATGGACGTATTATTATTGTGTTTTATTTTGCACGTCAACAGCCAAATACAAAGCGCCTTAACTCGTCACCATTTACCGGAAAATAAAACCTCTGGCCGGGCGCGTCAATGCCGTGTTCCTTGACTTCGCGCACCTCATGACCGCCCCACACGATCAGTTCGTTCACGTTAAGGCGCGGCCCTGTCTTCTTATGCCATGCCAGAATGAAGACGCAGCCACCGGCACGGGTGCGCTTTTCAATCCAGTTGATTTGCAGCGGTGACAGGTTGATTTTCTTGCCCTGAACAACCTTGCATTCGATCCAGACTTCAACGCCCTTGTAACAGCCGTTGCGGTCTGGAATGCCCGCCCCAATTTGCCAGCTTTCAATGCGCTGCCAGTGGGCGTCCGGCATCAATTGATTGAGTATCTTGTGAAGTTCTTTTTCCGTCGGGTTCTTAGACATTGTATGTCCAAGGCCAAGGGCGCGGGCGTTTGCCGGGGATGTCTTCAAGATCGTCAAGGTGGATAAATCGGGCAAGTCGGCTTCCGTGTTGGCGTTGGCCGATTCCGGTAAAGCCCACCTTGTAAGCATAGTGAGCCAATATCATTGCCTTTTCCCCGAATATGGGGATGTCCGCCGCCCGGCCCGGATAGATCGTATGGGGTCCATCAAAGCCTGTGGGCGAAAGCTTCGCGTTAATGGCAGGGGGACGGTACGCGCCATAAGGCCCGGTAATGGTGATTGCGAAACCACACAGCCTGCGCAGATTGTCCAGCCGCCGCATGAATTCAGGGTCCATGTCATGAAGATCACAATGCAGGGATTCGAAATCGGCTTGGCTGAAAAATTTCAGTTTAGGTTTCTTCATCCGGCTTCCCCGGTTTAAACCAGCGCCAGCCAAGGCCGGAAAGCACAAAGCACGCGTGACCCGTGTTGGTATCCATGACGGTCAGTGACCAGTTGCTGTTTGAAGCATAGGAAAGCTGCGCCAAAAGCTTGGTTCCCTCACCGGCAAACCCGGCCCCGACAACCTTTTCGCCAAACTTGGCGACGTGGGCAGTCAGCGCATCAATCGGCCCGCACTTTGTCAGGTCAAGAAGCTGAACCCCTTCAGGGGTGTCCGGCGCTGGCGGCAAGGGCTTTGTGGTGCAACCACTCAGGAGAACAAGCGCGCAAGCCATGAAAGCGGCAATGATAAGCAACGTGGCTAACCTCAATGGAACCCCCCGCCACCCCCTGAAATCGGGATGTTGGCTATCCAAGATTTAATACCAAGGATCAGGACAGTAAGAACACCGGCAGCAACCGCGCCAACAAAGCCGCGTGTCAGCCACGTCGCAATTGCGGTTGTCGTTGCCTTGTGTTGCCGTCCCCATGAAAAGAATCGCTGAAGGTTTTTCACGTCTTGGGGATCGTTGATATTCCACCCCATAATCCTCCAGTGGTCAGCGAGAACCACATTGGCCCCCTCTTTACCGGCTTCCCGCGCAATCAACTTTAGTTGATCGTCTGTTAAAGAATGATCAGTCATTGATTAGCACCTTGCCGTTGGATCACCTTAGTTTTAACAGCTTCAAACACTTGCCTTGCGTTTATTGTCTGCCGCCACTTCGGGCCGTGTCGTTCAAGGCGCTTCAGGTAGGGTTCGGCCTTTTCGTAATCACCCGTCCGCAAATGCTGCATGGCTAGAAACCAGTTAATTTGAGCCGAATTCGGATCAACACGTGCGGAACGCTCCAAGTAATGTATCACAACTTGTGGCGGAAGGAAATCAGCCATACCAAATACAGTTGCCGTCACGCCGCCGCTATAGTAACTGGCTTGATAATAAGCCGTTGCTTCTACTACGGCCAGAAATGCTTTTCCGGGTTGGTTGCTTGCGGAATAGATGTCGGAATCCCGAAAGCGCAGTTCAGACAGGGCGACGGAAACCGCGTACCACACGCCGACGCCGACAAGGATCAGCTTGAACGCGCTCGACACAGGAACCCCGCTTGAATGCCGAATAGAAGGGCCGGGAACGGGGTATACAGGGGGAAGGCGACAAGCCCCATGCCCAATATTGTCACTATCCCGCACCATGCCGCCCAATCCTCTTCACTTCGTAAGGGTCGCCGCATAATAATAACAACAAGCATGACAAATACCGCAAGACCAATCAACCCTGTTTCGAAGCCAACCGTCAACACGTCATTATGTGCCGTGCGCGGGCGCTTGCCGAAAGTATATACGCTTGCCGGTGATTCCATCACCGCATCATTGATCAAAGGATAGCCCGTCCAGTAGCTTCCGACGCCGCGCCCGGTCAAGTCCAGCGTCGCCGCCGTGTTGACAAACAGCGCCACGCGATTCTGAAAATGTTGGTGGTTAAGCCAGCGCTCGCCCAACTTGTCTACCCCCAACGAATAAATGTAGCCCGTGGCGGACAGCCCGGCTACCGCGCAGATAAACAAAGCTGTCCGCCAACGCCGCTTCTTCGCCACCACGGCGACAAGCGCCACTAGGCCACCCACCATCGCCGCCTTTGACAAAAGCCCCATGGCGAGTACGGGGAATACGCGCCACTTCCAGAGAACAAGCCCCGGAACGCTGATTGCCATGGCGGCGGCGGCAAGCCGGTTGCGATTGATGAACAATCCGGCGTATTCAGTGGTCACAAGGGTCTTTGTGTCGAAAAGGACTGTCAGAAAGTCTATCCCGACTAGACCCCCCAAAATAATAACCCCGTTAAGCGCCATACCGACAAGGCATAGGGCGATACCCATGCGGAAATCAGGGCGCTTCAGCATGGAGCCGCAAATGAAGGCCAAGCCAACGAGCGTGAACAACCACACCCGGTCAAGAGCCATGGGCAGGGAAAGCGCCCAAAAGCACGTCAGGGCAGACCAAGCCAGAAAAAGCGCGCCCAGCGCCGACGCGGCATGGCTGATCGTTGGGTATACTGAGCCCTTATTATAGAAGGCGATCATCGGCAAGACCGCCGACATCACTAACCACTTCGGCGTTGTTGACGAAGCCAGAAAGCCGGTCCAGTAGACCAGCGGCATAATTCCCATTAAGGCAATCAGGCAGCGGGCAGGATTCATACCGGTGGATCAAGCCTGTCGGCAATCACTTTCAAATCTTGGTAGGCTTGCCGGGCTTCGGGACTGAAATCGGCGGGTGTCATTCCGGTGTTATCCAGCACCCATTGAACGAGTCTGACCACAACGAGTGTAACATCCTTACCCGCGCCCCTCAACGCGTCAGTGTCCGCCGCGTTCTGAACAACGCCGGAAGCTTCGTATTCAACTTGCCAAGCGTCGGCCTGTTCCTGCGTCGGGTAGTCGCCAAGAACTTCCGGCCATTCAGTCAGTTCCATCAACCCCGTTTCTGGGTTCTGGTGACAGCGAATGCCCGGCGCGTAATTATGTTTCCAGCCAACGGCGTGGGGATCACAATTTATATTCACGGCTCATACTCCAAAATTGTAATTGATGATGCCGCCACACCGCCGAAAATTCGGCTTGCTGTATTGCCGTTAATGCAGCTTGTCCCGGCTCCCTCTGCGCCAAAGCGGACGCGGAAGGTCGTTGAACTCGTTGTGCCCGCCGTCATTGTATGTGTCAGAGAGATTGCCAAACCGCCAGTTGCGCCGGAAATAGTGTCGGCTGTCGCGGCAAGTGCGGCCGCCGTTGCGTCTTGGAAAAGCGCCAACGTACAACTACGATTTGCCGTATCATGAGAACCGAAAAACTCAACCATAATGACGAGGATATTGGTCGCGCTCGTTGGCGTAATCGCCAACGTCATGTATTCATCACCTTCGGTGATTTGTGGAATGGTGTCATCAAACGGTGTTTGAGTTGTCCCCGTCGCGTAGGCGCTTACTTGGGTTTTTACAGCCTGTTTCAGCTTGCCCGTCGCGTCGACCGAACGAGTCAGTTCGTACCAATCCGTCCCGCGTCGCTGAAGGATGATTGATTTGTCTGTATCGTCAAGGCTGTAATCGGCATCGCCTTGAAGATGAATCTGACCTGCGCCCGTCGCCGCATCCTTGACTACCACCGTTCTGTCGGTGTGGGCGGCGCGGAGAATCAGGATCGTTTCGTCCGCCACGCTCGTTGTCAGGACATTGGCTAGGTCGTCGCTTGCCGCATCGGCATTGGTATCAACTGTGTGGTGCGACTTGTCAGGGGTTATCGCGCCACCCGCTGAAATCGTCAGTTCGTCGGACTCCAGAGCAATGGAGCCACCAATGACGTTCTGAACGGCATCGTCACAGTTGATGGATTTTGCAAAGGCCGAAAGAACGGCGGCATTGACCGCTTCAGTGAAGGTCTTCAGAACGTCGGTTAATTTCGTAAGAATACCAGCCCAGCCCACAAGGTTTGCCGTGACTTGCGAGCCGTCGTCGGCGGGCGGCGACGCGTTATAGCCACTTGACGATTGTGTGGTGTACGGGTTTACGCTAGGACCGGTCATATTTCATTCCTTATCTCAACCGAAGAGGCGGCGCGATCACACCGGCTTCGCGTCCACCCGGCGCCGCGACGGCGCGGGTGACTTCGGCCCGGTTCTGCGCCGCTTGCGCCGCGCGTTTTTCCGTTGCCGCCCCGGCAAATTTGTCAACACCCGCACGGCTTTGGTCAAAGAAGTCCTGCTTGGCGCGGGGATTAACGCTCGTCACACTTTCAAGAAGCCCGTGGGCATTCAACTGCGCAAGCAACTGCCCCATGGCCCCGGCAGCGGCCTTGGAGCCGCGCGGCGCTTTCAGACCGACGGTCAGCAACTTGGCCCAACCGGGATTCGACAAAACACGGTTAAAGGCCCAAGGGGCAAGCAAGATAAACGCGGCGGCGCTGGCGGCTTCGGGGGAGGCTCCACCAGCACCCAACGCCACGGCAATTGCGCCGCCTTGGGAAAGTTTGATCAGGGTTGATCCCGTACCCGGCTTCATAGACTCCTGCGCCGTGTCCAGCGCCTTCGCCCACGCCTTGACTTGGGCAAGGTGCGCCTTGTCGGGGAACAACTCGTTCATGGCTTCGTCACCCATCTGGCGGAACTTGCGCAGCATGGCTTTGCCGGAAAGCTGGCCGTTGACAACGGATGTTTCCATGGCGTCCTTCAGGTAGAAGCCCTGAATGTTACCCCACACTTCCTTATTATCCACCATGTTGCGAATGCGTCTGATTGACGAAAATGCCTTGGGCTTGATAAAGCGTTTGACCACGGCTTCAGGTTCGATATTGGCAATCGCCTTGACAAGCTTGTGATTGAAGGTATCCCGGCCTTCTTTCCAATGCGTGTTGAGCGTTCGCCACGCGGCCATAAGTTCGTCGCCCTTGGGCTGCGCGCCGTTAGCCCGGAAAAGATTATTCAGGTCAAGAACGCTCTTTTCCATGGTCTTGTCCATGGCGTTCGCCAGCGTCTTTGCCGCGCCCTGCGCCTTGCCGATAACCTCAATGCCGGAATCGCCGCCGCCCTGTCGCCCGGCTCCCAACAAATCGGAACGCAAAATCTGCGCGTCGCGGAAGCTGATTTGATCCGGTTTGTCTAGAATCTTTTGCGCAATCCGGATCGTCCCGGCGTCACCAAGTCCGCCTTCCGCCTCGTCAAGCTGCGTCTGCGCCCACTTCTTCATTGTGGTCTGAACGGTCTTCATGGCCGGCTTGCCGGTCTTCGGGTCGATCATGCGCGTGGCGATTGAAACCGGCGTATTCATATTTATAACGGCACGATTGGGCGCAAGCTTGTCAACCTTGTCGGCCAGCCCGCGCCCCGTAGCCCGCCAGATGTCGCTGGCTTCGTCAATGGCGTCCACAACCATGTTTGCAGCATCCTCGCGATTGCCGCCACGCTGAAGGAAGGACTCGACAAATTGTTCGTAGCCCTTGATAGCGTTTTCAATGGTCTTACCCTTGCGCTTTTCAAGCCGGGCGCTGACAATCGCGCCTTGCGCAACGTCTTCGGCAAAGGTCAGCGACTTACTATTTGAAACCATGCGGGGGGAAACAAGAATCGGTTCGCCCGTCGAATCCACATTCTTTGACAGGATGGACTGTGTTTCTTCGGCCCCTTCCTTCAAGGCTCCACTGAACGGCCTACCTTGCGCGGTGCGAACAACGGCACGCCCACCACCTGAACCCATGAACGCCTCGCCGCCAGCTTTTACGGCGGCTTCTGCGGGATTGGCGGACGGGTCAACCTGTTCCGCGACTAGACTGCCACCCGCGCCACCAAAGGAAGCGGCGAGCATAGGCCATAGGGTATAGGCGGCACGGCCAATAAGCCTAATCAGAGCGCCGGGCGGATTTACCACAGCCGCCCCCACTTCCAGACCAATACCACCGGCAGTTTCGAGAAGGGCGCGCTGACCTTCCGGCGTCTGCGCCCATTCCTTGGCGGCTTCCCACACCTGCTTCAGTTCGGCGCGTGCTTTCTCACCTTCTTCAAAACCGCGCGCCGGTTCGGCTTCCTTGATCTTTGCAGCTTCGCGAATGGCGGAAAAGTCAACGCTGCCCGCCGCCGTCGCCGGGTCAACGGAACGGGTATGGCTGGAAGCCGTCTGTCCAGCGGAAGCTCTTATCGCGTCGAAAGGACTTGCCACACTTCACCTTTACAAGTTGAATTCATCCATTTTGCTGACAAGCTTCTTCATGAAGTCGTGTGAGAACCCATGACCCTTGCCCAACCGGTTTTCTTCTGACTTCCCACTTCGCACCTGAACCAAGGGCATTACAAAACGGGCGACATTTGCAACGCCCTCCTTCGTAATGGCCGGATCAAAGATGTTATCAGTTGGAAGGTTTACCCTGTCATCCGCGCGGAGATAATCAAGAACAACCTCGTCGCGTCCCACCTTCGCCTTATCAGCAAGGTTTCCATACTGACCTTCAAGCTGCAACTGATTGAACAGTTGTTCGCGATACAGGTCGCGGGCGGTTGAAATCAACTCATTGCGCTGTGTGTCCGTCAAGGATTTGGATTCAATCGCGCGCTCCAACCACGCCCGCATACCCTCGCCCAATTGCCCGGACGTAGCGACAGCGCGGGCTTCACCTTCACGAACCGTGGACGGCGGGTCTAACACCTTCATGAACATGAAAATCAACGCCAAGTCGCTCATGGCGTTCTTGTTCATGCCCGCCCGTTGAATCTTCTGCCATGCGTTGGACAACTTCACAAACTCGCCGGACGCCTTGACGAATTCCTTGCGGATACCAGCAACTTCAGTCAGCGACGCCGCGCCAACGTTCGCCAACGCCTCTTCAGCCCGCTGAACCTGTGGTGACTTCTTGCCGTCCACATCCGGGAACATTTCCTTGGCAAGTTCGACGCCCATTTGCAGCTGACTCAACTCACCGCGCGACTTGGGCTCCGCGCCCAAGTGCGCGCGGACTTCAGCCGGGTTGGGTTTGCGGCCAACCAAGTTGGTGAATTCGTTCTTCCATGCCAGATATTTGGAAGCCTGTTTATCGCCGGGACTGGCAATGGTGTTGTCCAGCATCTTGGCAATGGCGGCGTGTTCGGCGGTCCCCGACTCGTACAAGCCCATATCGTCAATCAGCTTGCCAACTTCGGTCTTGGCGACATTATCCAGCCCGACAAGGCGTTCCTTGTCTTCATCGGTCAATTTGCGCCCCAGCGCCTTTTCAATGTCGGCCATCTGCGCTTCAGCTGTACCGACCGTCAAGCCCTGATCCAACGCGGCGCGCTCACCCGTCGCCGCGCCAAGCGCCGTTTGCTCTGCCGTCTGACCGGCAGCGGACGCCGCCGCCGTGTCAAGGGTTCCCCGTGTGCCACTTTCAACAGCCGCTACGTCAGCCCCTATTGTTGCGGCTCGTTGCGCTCCTGCCACTTGACCAGCCCCAACCGCTTCCAAAGCGTTCAGCTTTGCACCCGCAACAAGGGACGGCTGAGTCGTCTTACCCTCAATCGTGCCTTCCGCCGTCCCCGCCGCCGTCTGTGACGCCATGAACCGCTCAAAAGCGGCGCGCGTTTCGGGGTTGGCTGTAATAGAAAGCTGACCTGTCAGGTCCGCCATGACTTGTTGTGGTGTCTTGTTCAGCGACTTGGCAAATGTCTGCAAGGTCGTCTGGAAGGTAGGAGAACCAATAAGCTCCAGCGTGCCGGGGAGATTGATCTTTGCTTCTTCACGCAACGTACCAATCAGCTTGTCATAACGCGCCGTTGCTTCTTTTAACAAGTCAGCCTTGGCCTTATTCCCCGCGACTTTGGCGCTCAACTTATCAGCCTTGCGCGCCCGCGATACCGACTGGCTGGCAATAACGTTTTTCATTGACGCGTTGAAGCCTTCCGCCGTGCCGCCCAAGAAATTACCGATACCAGCCATAACCTACCTCTTTCTAAGGTGCGGGGAAAAAACCTTCAGCAAGGTTTTCACCCGCCCGCGTCGCGAAGCCGCCACCGATTGTACCAAGCGCCGTGCCGAAGAACCTACCCGCGCCCGCCGCTTCAGCCGCCGCCGTTTCCTGCGCCGAAATCATGTTGTCACTGACAAGTTGCTGCAACTGCGACGCAAGCCCGGAACTGATTTTCAACTCTTCCATTTCCCGGTCAAGCTGCGCGCCGATTTGGGCAAATTCCGCCTGAATCAACTTCATGTTTCCTTCAAGTTCCTGAAGGAACGATTCGCCCTGTTCCTTGTTGACGGCTTCCTGAACCGCCAATTCGGCGCGGGTCACGGCGTTGTTGAAGAAGTCGGAACCAAGCACCCGGCGCTTGCGTGCGTCTTCCTTCAGCCGTCCAATGATTTGCCGCCCCTCGTTCCTTGTCCCTTCCACACGCGCCTTACGGAGTTGTGAAAAGCCCGGCGTCAGCGACTTGCGGAGAACGTCGAAGTCGGCCAAGGACCGCCCGAAGCGGGCGTCAAAAGCCTTCTGCGCGGGACTGCCAAGGCGCGTCAGGTCAACCGAAGAGTTGGTCCCAAGCCCGGCGTCAGACGTGGCTGAACCGGACAACTTGAACGCCGGTGTTGAAGTTGTGACGCCCGCCGACAACGGATCAGGGTCGGAACCGAAAAAATCAAAAAAGCCCATATTTCAACCCTACCGCTTTGAAACGAAAAGCATCATCGGTTCGTCCAGTGAATAATAATCAGGCACTTTGCCTACGCGGTGTAGGATACCATATTTCGCCAAGTGCGTATAGAACCGCCATTCCTCTTCAGGTGACGCTTGCATGATCAGGAACCCGCGCCGAAACTCATTGACGTAATTGACGATACTTTCAAGCTTGTTGCGCGCCGACGCCCACGGAAAGAAGATGAATTCGGGGTTCATGCGGTGGTCTGTTAATTCAGCCGCGACCATGCCGACGGGTATGGTCCCCCGGTAGGTCGGCGCGAACAGCAAATCACACGAATCAATATTGGCAATCAGGACCGCCATGGTTTCAAGAAACTCGCGTGCCGTCAGTCCTTCGGTGATTTTGGGGAATGCTCCCTTCTGATAAGCCGCCCAAAGCCAGCCGAAATCATTCTTTGAAGATACCGGGCGGAAAGCCGGGCGACGGCGCAATGTCCGGTAAAGCGCGGGCCTTCCCCTGAACCGCTCTTTTTCAGTCTGCTTCTTCGCTTCACGCTTAGTCCGTCGAACGGAATTCGGTTTCGACTGATTGGAGGATGAAATCTTCCGCGCCGTCCGCTTTGAGGCGGATGTTGTATTGGGGGGCGCTGCCGGGGGAATTGATTCGCTTTCGGGAATATCTTTGCTGGAAACTTGCTCCATAGTAAGAACCTCCACCCCAATATGCGCCGCCACCCCATACAGGCGCGTTAGCCGACGCCGGTAGGGAAATCTCAACGGAGTCGCTAATGAGGTTTTCCCCGCTCATTTCAAAGGTCACTTCAATATCTGTAACGAATAGCTTTTCGAAATACAAATAAGAATAAATATCAAACGCGCTCGTATCCTTGGGCGCTTTGAACGTTTTTGATACCCGGATGCACTCAATATCCGCCGTGCCGCCGTCCTGTGATCCTACACCCTCCAACTCATATATTTCACCGTTTCGCCACCCCATGTAGGACGTTTCCAATCCGTCTGTGGGACGGGTCATCGTCCAAGTGCAAGTCGGCTGGAAGGCAATATCAAGCTTGGTGTCCCACACTGACCACGGGCTGATTGTCAGAACTTCGCGGCGCTGGCGGACGGCGCGGGTCACTTCGTCAACAAAGCTTTTGTGTAGGACTAGGCAGACATTGTTATCCTTGGGGAAGAAATAAACATGCTGAAACCGCGCATTATATACCACTGTCCATTCAAGAACATCTTCGATAAGCGGGCGTATCAACCGGCTCAAATCGTCGGTGGCAACGTCGCCGGACGTTTCGGTGGCAAACAGGGTTTCTATTTTACCTTCCCGGCCATAGGCGACATCGTTGCCGATAAAGGCCATGGACTCTTCGCCCGCCGCCGCCGAATCCGGGTACAATTCATCAATGGCGTAGTCTTGCGCGTTGGTTCCCGTCAGCTTATACATTCGTCCTTTCTCGCTGGAAAAGACGATGATACCAAAGGCGGTCAGGACGCCGTTATCAGGTCGGAAATCCGGCGTCAGAAGATAGAAAGGATCATCAACGGCAAGCCCCGTGCTTGGCCTGTCCGTCACACTCATAACGGTGTTGTCGGATAGCTTCGACACGGCAATCATGTGAGGCGTCGCCGTCCCGGCCTTAACGTTGCCGAAGAAAGCCCGCTCGCGTTCGACAAGACAGTATTTGGCGAAGAAGTCGTTTGCCAGACCGGTGGTCATGGTGGCAAACGTGGTCCCGTCCCAAGTCGAAACGGGGTGTTGAAGGGCCAAGTCGGTGATTAAAACTTCATCGGTCAATACCCAGTTGGCTTGACGTGGACCGCGTATCCTAGCGCCGCTATTGACGCTACCAACTACCGTGAACCCCGTTGCGCTGCCGTCCCATTCGTAGACGGTATTTCCCGCCTGAATCAGTGTCGAATAGGTTCCGTCCGCCTTCGCCAGTTGAGCATAGCCATTGATTTGTTCGCCGTTGGTCGCCGTCGCTACCAAGTCAAAGGGCGCACGCCGTCGGAAAAGCTTACTGTCAATGGACAGGGCAAAATTCTTGGAGCCGCGCCCGCACTCTGAAATGTGAATATCAATGGGCGACGCCGCCACGTTGATTCCGGCTCCGAAGGTCAGCGTTTCGCGATTGCCCAGTAGCTCGTCAGGAAGGGGCATTAAATTTCACCGCGCGCGTTGAATGAGTTGGCCCGGCGCACCCCGTACCAATTGAAGGGTTCTGCTTGCCGCATCAACGTCGCCGCGTGCGCCTTGGAAGTATTGAAAGTCTTCTCGTCAAACTGACCCTTCAGCTTCCGTTCCCAGCGCTGAACGGCAACGTCCTGCAAGGCGTCAACGATTCTATCGTTCCACGGGAATGTATCGGTGATAAGAGACAGGAAGATATATTTCTCATAGGTGTACTTGTACACGCGCCCGTCTTCTTCGGTTTGCGGCGTCCGGTCCATTCTGAACTTGTTTGTCACCGGGTTGATGGCGTACCGGTACGGCAAACCGATAAATTTATCTGGTTGCCATTGGTCATTGCGCATTTGCTCGTAGCCGCCCGGATACGGTGTGATTCGCTGGCTGTTCGTTTCGTCAATGAATGTGCCGGTGATCTTTGAAAAATCGGTAGGCAGTGAATATTCGCGGGTATCGACTACAAGGGTCAGCGTCCCTTCAGCCTCTTCCCCCGAAAACGTCCCTAAGTCCTGAATTTGCGAAATGGCATCATTCCAAGCTTTCAGCATCACGTCAATTTCACGCTGACGCCCGGCGTCGGTAAAGCTTGCTAACTCTCCGTCGGAGCCTTGGATTTCTCCAACCTCTTTCAGCGAATCGTTGATCTTATCAAGAAAGGAATATGCCATTTCGCCAGATCACCTTTCCTATTTCTTCGCGCGGCCTTTCGGCTTTGGAGGATCAAATTCAGCGGTTTCAATGCCGGACGCTTCGATGTCTTCCGGCGTCCATTCTGCGTCGTCGCTGCCATCATCTTCAGGAGGCGACTCAACTTCGCCGGGTTGCTTGTCCGCGCCCAACATTTCTTCAATGTGGGCAAGACGCCCAGCCATTTCCTCGTTGGAGCGGGTCAACGCTTCATTCGCCCCGGTCAGCGCAGCGACAATGCGCTGGTGTTCCGTCGCCATGGGAACCATGATGTCATCAAAAAGACCGTCCATCATCGCCCCTTCGACAATGCGGACAAGATCGTCTTTCTTCATGTTGCCACTGACCTTCAGACCAACTTTTTCGCCCAAGGCAACAAGCTGAATACGCCGCAGGGATGTCACCCCAAGAACAAACTCCGGCTGCTGACCGGTTGTCCCCGCAACGTCTTCAAAGAACTGAGAAAGGAAGTGTTTGCAAACGTCGCCACTTGTCGGAATCGGCATGGTATACCCCTCTATTTCACCGTGGGAAGTCCTTTGACTTTCTTTCCCGCCGCCTGAAGTTCTTCGATCAGGGCGACAAGAACATTCTTGCCCTCTGACCCGTCAATATTGATCTTGTTCTTTTTGCACAAGTCCTGCAACGCAGGACGGCGAAGACCACGCACCGGACCGTCTGGCGCGTGATAATGAATATCAGTCACAATAGCCTCCGTTGACATAACGCCGGTAGGGGGGGACTCTTCCCCCCCTACCATTTTGGCGTCATCTACCATTAAAGCTTGCTGGCCCCGGTACGCAGACCAATCGCCCAAGTATCATTGAGGATCGTTCCGGCGTGCCAAGACTTCCAGCCCAGCGAAGCCATTTCGTTCAGGGCGTCCGCCGAACCGGCAGAACCCTTGGGGTGGCTGATCGCGATAATGCCCGGAACCTTGTCGCCCGCTTTGTAGGTCGTGCGAATCAGGTCACGGTCAAGGCTCAACGCCCCATGGGCGTCCATACCCATGATGACGGACGTATACAGGTCCGCCTTGTTGGAGCCGGACGTATTCAACGTCTGGCCGGGATCGCCGCCCAAGCTGGCATCTTTCGAAGCCTCTTCGGTGGACACCCAGCGAACGCCGCCGACTGCGCCGAATTCATTCTGGAACAGCGCCGTCTGGCTGGCGTAGCGTTCCGCTGCAATGAACCCGCTCAACTCGCGAACGTCTTCTTCAACGTCCACATGGCAGATACCAAGATAGCCCGAACGAATCGGCGTCGTACCAATTGACGTTGAACCGGTGGTCTGGTTCGTGAACGTCATGCCGGACGCGTTGTTCAGGACGTTGGTTCCCTTCTTGATCAACCCACGGCTGATTGCGTCGGTCACGTCACCGTCCGCCGTGCCGTTCGACGCGTAGTAGAGCGTCACGTTGTCTTCAAGGATATTGCGCTGCAACCGGTTAAGGCTGCGCCCGGCCTGAATGGCGAGAATTTCAATCAACTTGGCCGTTTGGCCGTTGTAGTTGATCAGGTCCGCTTCTTCAGTCGGGTAAATCACGTCACCGTACTTGGCGACGGTCGCCGTCGGCTGGGTGATCGTCGGAACCGAACCCGTGCGAAGCGGGAAGCTGCGCGAACCGGTTTCTTCCGACAAGGCCGACGTGGTGGGCGTCAGGTTTTCGATACGCCGCCAACGGACGGAAAACGTACCTTCGTGGGAAGGCAGAATGTCGCCGGGCGTCGAACCTTCGAAATACGGGCAGCGGGCCTTGGCGTTTTTCAGCAAGCGGCGCTGAAAGACGTAGTTGACCGGCGCTGTTAGTGTTGATGTCGTTGTAACGGTCATGACGGGTTACCTTTTCAAGCTGCGCCCTGCAACTTGTCGTTACGCGCCAATTGGGCTTCGTAAACGTCGAACTCCGCGTCGGACATATTGGCAATATCAGCGTCAGCCATATGTCCATCCGGCAGAGTGTTGCGGGCAGGGGTTCCTCTTGCCAATGCCCTTGCAGCTTCGCGGCCCGCCGTTGCTTCGGTATCGACCGTGCCGGAAATCTCACCGGCAAACTTCTTCCCGATACTTGTGCAAACGGATTGCCACTTCTTGGGATTCTGGTGGCGATTGATCCACGCCCGCGCAATCCTTGGGTCTTCACGCGCTTCCGACTCAATCACAGCCCGAAGCCTTCCGGGCTTGAAAACCTCCAACGAATCGTCGGCGGCTTTCATGATGTCGATAGAAGCATCAAGGTCTTTTTGCGCTAACGCACCTTCAATCGTTTCCAGCCGCCCGGCCAAACCGGAGTCTTCGTCGCCAGCCGGATCGCCTGTCCCAGCATCCACAAGCGGTGCTGTCTCTTCGTCAAATTCCTTCAACAAAGAATCAAGGTCATCATCACCCTGCGCGCCGTCGCCACCATCCGTCTGATCGTTGACAGAATCGTCGCCGTCCGCAGCTTGCTTACCGTCGATCTCAAACATGGATCAAAACCCTTTCAAACCATGATTAGTTATAGATTAACCCAAATACAGGGCTACCGCAATTGATTAACCTAACGGCGGAACCCCCTCTTCTTCAAGCAGAAACTTAATCACCATTTCCGCCCCTTCAATACGCCCACTTTCATGAGCGTATTGTTCCAGTGTTTTACCTTTAACCCAAGCCTTCAATACCGGCATCCGGTGGGAGTCCTTCAACCAATCCAGAACCACCTTCAGGTCCGGCTGCGTTCGCAAGTTCATCAAGGCCGACTTGACCGCCACTGGCTTCTCTAAAGATTGAGTCAATTTCGTGCCACCCCCCATCTTCCAGAATGATACGCTGCAATTCCGCGATATCCAGCGGAGTGCCGTCCCGTTGCATCTTGGACTTGGGCTCTTCAAGCGCCAAAGCGGCGGACAGGGCTTGTTGCTTCTTGGCTTCCCTCTCGCGCTCTTCCAACGGACCCGCCGCACCGTGAACCTCGAAATAGCACTCATCCGGCAACGCGTCGGCGTCAAGGTGTAGGAACTGGTTATATTTCGGCACGAATACGTCAGCGGGCTTCTTCAGCGCCTTCCGCATCATGCTATATTCCATCTGAAGGAAATTCGGGAAGAAGCCGAACATCATGGAACGGGCAAAATCCACCGTCCTGATTTCGCTACGCCCGATTTCAACGTCCTTGGCAAATGCCGTAGTGTGCGATTTGGTCTGCGCCCCCATACGCGGTGCGTTGACGCCAACAATCTGTTCATACAGCTTCAACAGCAAGCCAAGAACCGCCGCCAGCTTTTCGGGTGATACCACATTGATTGGTTTAACATCACCCTGAGTCGGGAACTGCGCGCCGGGAGCCATGCGCGGACCGCCCTGCGCCGCCAGCCATGGATCATCCGGGTTCCAAGATATGGGCGGTTCAGCCGCCAGAATACTTGACTGCATGAGTCGGTTAAGCGCTTCGGTGACGGCAATCTGCAACGGCGACGCCATGATCAGCGGGCTTTGCGCATACAGCTTGTTGGCCCCGGTGAAATGATACCCGCCCGTCAGGTAGGAATTCCACGGGAATTCGCGTTCACGGTAGCGGACAACCTTCGGGCCACCGCTTTGAACCACAACCGTCCATAATGTATTGGGTAGATAAATCGGCGGACCTTGATCTTGCTGAACGACAATATCGCCCTCGTAGTCCAAAACCTGAACCGTCTTTTGCTTCTTGTCCATGGGCGTAATGCTATCAAGGGCATTCTTGCGCCAGCCGCCGTTTTCCTTCGTCGGGTCCGCGCTTCCTGCCTTCGCCGCCATTTTGATGTCGTCAATATTCTGCCACCATGACTCAATGGTTGAAGGCCCGATTTTATAGCCTTCGCCCAACATCATATAAGGCGCATCATCAAGGTAGGTGTTGCGAATGCTTCGCGGAAGCAAAACCGGGAAATGCCGCTTTTGAACAACAACGCCCCGGAACTCATTCTGATACTTGCTCGTTTCAACCATGCGGGTGCGGCCAACATACGTGCCGTACTTGTAGGCTTCAGCAAGAATAACGTCAACGTGAAGGCGGAAGTCATACATGGAATGAGCATAGGCCAGCGAGCCGTCAATAATGGCGTCAACGTCTTCTTGCACCAACTCCGACGGTACTTGCTCTTCAAGGCGCAGCCCCGCTATATAGCTGCGCTCGTTGGCCCGGTCATAGTATTCATCCGTCGCGTTGCCATGCGGCGTAAACCAGTTGCGGCTATCTGGAAACAGCAACCGGCGCGTATCCGCGCAAAGCACTTCCAAAGACTGCGTCTGACCCGGCGCTTCCAGCGACGGCATCCATTCAACACCCGTGGTGACGAATTGTCCTGTGTTGTCCTGCCTCCCCTGAACCTCCAACTCAACCTGACGATCCACTTGCCGCCACTTCTTTTCATCGTCCTTGCGCTTCCCGGCCCGGCGCGCGACTTCGTCACGAATGAACACCGCAACCCGGTCAAAATCACCGTCTGAAAGGGTCACGCCGCCGATTGTGTTTTCTTTGGGAGCCTTGGTCTGATCTGCCATTAGTTATATCTCCCAACTTCCACCGCGTCGTCCATGTAGAACTTTGCCGCCTCTTTCGCCGCATTTATGCGCGCCGCACGCGGCACACCCAACGGAGTCGAATGCCCGTCTTCCTTGCCGGTGATATGGAGCCGTTGAGCAACGTCGATTTCGCCGCGCGCAATAACCCAAAGCATCTGCCAATGGGGTTCAGGAAAATCAGGAAACCAGTTGACATACTTTTCCCCGATAAGCACTTCGCCATGACGCATTTGGAACTTGCCAAGAGGCTGGAAGCCCGATTTTTCACAAGTATTTGTGAATTCCTGCAAGTCCATGCTATCCCCACATTTTGAGAGGCGGACGGCTCATGACTACGCGCTGAACGGGGACTTCGCCGGGGCGCGCGTAGCGCCGCATCATGTAAGCGTAGAACGTCGCCTTCAAAATATCGTCCATGACGGCAACAATCTTGCCGTCCTTCCGGTGGTAGCGCCGGTACTCTTCAAACCACTTGTCCAAGTGGGAGAATACCTTAAACGTTCCGTTTTGCATACGGTCATCAATATCGACAATAACCGGTTCCTGTGCCTGTCGCCCGCCCGTATCGTTATCATAGCGGGCCGAAATACCCAGCATCTTGACGCCTTCCTTGCGGTAGCTTTTCTGAAGCTTCACACCGCTGTCCTTATCGCGGTTCTCGCCGTCGTGCGGCCATGCCACCGGAATCCACTTGCCGCGCTTGTTGATTTTGACGGCATGGTGAGAAGGTGTTTCCTCTGCCTTGCGCCACGCGTCGTAAACATAGAAAACGTCTTGGTCAGCGTCGTAGGCGCAGCAAACGTGAGCGAACGGGTGGCCCATTCCGAAGTCAATTCCCGCAATATGCCGGAAGTGGCGCGGAATGGGAAACGGCGTAATCATGATGTCTTCTTCCGGCGTCAGAAATACGCGCCCCTCACCGGCAATGGGGATACCCTTGGCCCGCGCGTCGCGCTCATACGGCTTCCACGCCGCCACGATGTCCTTGGTTTGGCTTTCCGTATAATGACCCGTCCATGGTTGACCGGCCCATGGCGTGTCTTCGGGCCAAGTGCCGCCCGTGCATTCGTAAATCGTCATATTGGTGGTATGCCGCAAATGTTCTTCACCGGGTTGCGGCTCCAAGAAATCCTTGACGATACTGGTATACCCGCGCAGCGGCGTAAACGTCAGCATGGTCATGCCGCCGTCGGCGGCTTGCGTGCGCGTCAGCCCTTCGGAGTAAATGCCGGGATCGTCCGGTTCCTCGTCCGGCCAGAAAATGTCCACCTTCTTGCCTTGGAACTTGGGGCGCTTCTGTTCATAGGCTTTGAGAACGATTCGCGACGTGCCGCCACCTTTATGACGAACCATTATTTGATCAACAACATCGGTAACGCCGGCCTGTCGGCGCGTGATCCTGATAATGCTGTCGCCCGGAATGGTCCCCGTACCAAAATCCGGGTGGTTCATGTCGCACTCTTCAGTACCCAGCAACATGGACTGAATGATTTCGCGGGAAGACTCATTTGACTCACTGGCGGTCCACACCAGAACCGCACGGGTAAACTTCTTTCCGGGCCACCAGTCAGGATACAGCCCGGTCACGTGCATGGCGACTTCATGGGCAGCGGAGTAGGTTTTACCTTCCTGATTGCCCGCCATTAAACAGCGCTGACGGAAGGAAGCCCCGGCTGCATGAAATTCGTACTGCCGTGGGTAGGGCTGATAAGCAAAAAGTCGGCGGCGGCGACGCCGCCGCACTAACTCCGTGAGTGCCGCCCCTGTCGAAATAGGGCGGGCTGCAAGCATTGCAACCCCTTACCAAGCCCAAATATCAACCGTCGCGATACCCGACGCAATATGGCTGACAATACCCTTGGTCTGCCAAGGTTCCGTAACACAGAACTGGTCAAGTGCGTCATCAGCCCCCAACGCTGGAATCCGCATTGGAATGGCACGCCCGAAAGCGTATGTGCCGGTCTGACCGGCAATAAACACCGTCGAACTCGACGCCGGAGCCGTCATGCGATCCGTCGCGTAGTCGGACGCAATGTAGTAGTTGGTTCCGGTGTTGGTGTAGGACGTTTCAGTGGATACGGAAACGTCAGCCGTCGCCGTGGCGAACCGGAAATACATGGGAACCGACGTGGTGGCCGGCTTAACGCAAAGCCTGACCATTTGCGATTCGAAGCCGAAGGCGAAGGCATCCAGCGTCGCCGTTGACACGCCAGCCGGTGACGAGAAATCAACAACCTTGCCGGTGATTCGCTTGATCGGGTCCGCCGCCATGGCAACGCCCAAAAGCATGAAAGCAAAAAGAACGGTAAAGATGGAAAGCAATTTCTTCATGGGGAAGCACCTTTCTATTGAGCAGCGCCCATAAGGGTGAATGTGCAAGTGTTGGCGTTTGCCGTGTCGGGACTCGCTGTGACGCTATACACCCGCATTGAGGCTTCGAATGTTTCCGACGGCGACAAGCGGAGCGGATAGCGCCGTGCCGCCGCGTCCCGAACATCCCGAAGATCAAAATACAAAGCGCCCGCCGGACAGTCGTTTTTCAGGTAAATCCAATCAACGTAGCCACGGGAGCCGGTAAACACAACTTCGGTTGTTGCCGTCGTGCTTACCGAAATGTCCGGCGTGGACGGGACAGGGAACAGAGTGTCCGCCCGCACGGGCAAAGCAAAGAGCAAGACGGCAAAGAGGACTACTGCCCACTTCATAACTCTAATCCCTCTTCTACTTCAAACACCATACAATCCCCGGTAAAATATCATGACTCCACAGGTGATTGCTACCCATTATTGATTAGGTGAATCCAACGTCCGAAGCGTCGGGACCGCCCGGATCACCAAATCCGCCACCTTCAAACCCACCACCGAAGTCTCCACCACTATCAAATGACGTTACGGCAGTTCCCCGTTTACCGCGTGCGGCAGCGGCTAAACTACTGGCTGACGGACGCGGCGGCGCGACGGCAACCGGCTTCGGCGCAGGTGCGATTTTCGGCTTGGTGGTCTTCGGTTTACGCCCAATAGTAATGCCGCTACCTGTAAACTGCGACGCCGGACCAAGCAAGCCGTGCGGTATTTGCCCATCAAAGATGTCCGTTCCCCCACCGTCGCCGCCAAACACTGTTGGGAACTTGGGCGCTTTGCGCAGAAAATTAAATGGTGGCGGGAAGCTTGCAATAAAGTTTTCACCAAGTGTCCGAAGTGGACTTTCAGTGTAACGATAATTTAGCCCCATTGCTGCCATACGATCATTGAAGGCGTTAATTTGTTGCCGTTCAGCCAGCGCACCCGTCACCGTTCCGCTGAACGGCAACACCACATTGCTGGCTCCCCGGATAACGTCGTTGCCGAATTTCCGACTCCCCAAATAATCACCTACCTGCTTTACCCCTGTCTGGATATTCCTGTTAATGACTTCACCGAATCGGGGATCATTGGGGAAAGTCGCGCCATCTTGAAACAGGCTTTTAATGCCGCCTGACACGGTGTCAAAAATCGTACCGTCGCCCGATACAGAGCGCCCGCCAGACGTACCTGTCGGGATGGAGCCAGCGGGCCGACTAGACGCAGTTGGGCTTTGACCAACGGATTCGTCGCCAAAACCAAAATTTATATCCCCCGGCTCACGCGGACCGCCGCCATCCCCCGAATTGTCTTGAACATCGGGAAATAAAATGCGACGCATCAAGTTATAACCATTGGGGTTGGTGGCCTTGTCAAATCCGAAGCCACCAAGGATTTGGTCAACTTGGGCGGCGCTACCTTGGATTTCAGGGTTGTCAAACGTGCCGGGCGTCAGTGTTAGATTGCGCCCGCGCGGTCCGGTGGCGAGTGCTGGCGACGAGTCAATGGTTGACACACGCCCCGCGTCGCCACCTTCCGATACCGTGCCGCCTTCGGCAGCGATAATATCAGCCAGAAGCTTTTGAAGTTCTTCGTCGGACAGGCCGTCAATCACCGCCATGGGCTAAACCTTCGCCGCCGCGTCCAGTGCCGCCTTCTGTTCCTTGATCATCTTACGGGCGCGGGCCATGCGCGGCTTGTCCTTGGTAATCTCCGCAACACGCTGAAGCGCACGGATATCCTCTTCGGACTGCCAGCGTTGTTCGTCAGATTTGGGGGATGAAGCAACAGCCATGGGAAACCCTCAAACAATGAATCATTATTCGAAGGCGCAAGCATACGCTTAATTTGCGAAAGAATCCAGAACTTGGGGAATGACCCAATTGGTCGGGCGACAGCCACAATTGCCCGCTGAGTTGTGAACCTGTCCGCATATTCCACATCTTCCATCGCCCATCGCCATCTCTAAATTCCCTCCTCTAGTTTTCCATCCGTTCAATCGCCCACATCGTCGCTTGGCGGATCAAATGAGCCATCGTCACGTTGTTCTTTTTTGCCGCCGCCTCGATGACTTCGCGCTCGGCTTCGGTGAAACGGACACCCGTCTGTTTGAGTTCGTCCCGCGTATCGTATGGTTTGAACGTGTCACTCATGACTGGGTAATCCTCCTAATCGGTCGCGCTCATTTCTTGCCGCATCTTGTGGGCAATCTTTTTGACACGCTCCAAGCCAGACCGTGACCACCGATCAATGATGGCGCGGTTGACTATCTGGCAGCGGCTACCATCACCCCCACCAAGACCCTCCATGCAAACGCCGTAAAGGACGCCAGCGGAACGTTGGGTTCCGTTTTCAATCTCGTAATCCAGCAAATCCATCAATGTTTTCGGCATCGTTTCGGCCTCCTCTATCAGTCGGATTTACGATTTTAACCAACAGCGCGGGCATCGCCTCACCAGAACAATGACCGCTCCGTAGATTGTTTCGCGGTATCCACAGCGGGGACATTTTAATATTTGCCACATGACCTCTATTTCCTCCTCAACTCCTTGAACCGGCTCAAAATCGTATTGAGCGTTTCCAGATCAAGGCCAGATGACATAAGTGCCTGACACCAAAGCGCATCGCGCTCTTGATCCGGGGTGAGCGGTTTGGACGCACAGACCTTGCAAGTAACCCGACGCTTATATCCAGTGAAGTTCTCGCCGCAATCGTGACACCGGCAAAGGTATTGGCCGTTTTCGTGAGCGAAATCCTCCGGCCAATTTCCGGGGTTTTCCACTGTTAAAATTGGTTTAGTCTTGAAAGTGGAAGTGTTGCTCATGTCGTGTTACTCGCTCCTCAAACGAGCGCCGCAGCGTCGGCGGGAACTTGTCGGCGTTCTTATCCCACTTTGAACTACGTCCGCGCCCTCTCGCTGGCAGTCCCTTAACCATCATCGTTCTCCTGTGGACTCTTGGGGGACCAGTCTCGGTGCTTCACGCGAACAGCTTCGGCCAACACGAAGCCGGTCACCCTAAAAACATAGCGTTCCATACAAGTATAACAATAAGCCAAACTTATTCAAGCCGCCCCGTGAGCCAAAACATAACCCGTCATGACAAAAGCGCCGAAAAATGGTATTAAATAATTCCAAACCGCACCGGAGATACCATCATGCCTTGGCGCGCTTACCCCGACCCAATCCAAAACCCCATGATAGCCATACCCATGGGACTCATCCCCGGCGTCACAGGCGTCAACAAGTTTGGCCGCAACTCAGACGTGGCGCAAAACGGAACCGAAGAAATTTGGGACGGGTCCGCCGCCTACACCTTCCCAGCAACCGCGCTCATGGTCAAAATCAGCCAGACCGCTGACCAAGAAGCCATGCGCGGAAAAACAATCAAAATTCAGGGGCTTGACGAAGACTGGAACTTGGTCGTCCAGAATGCCGTCCTCGACGCCACACTGACCACCACCCCCGTCGTTCTCACCACACCCCTGATACGTTGCTTCAGAATGAAGGTACTGGCAAACGTGGTCAGCGCGTCGCCCATCCGAATTCACAACGCCGCCGAATCCACAGACTACGCCATTATCTCAACCGGAAACAACCAAACCCTAATGGCAATCTATACCGTCCCGGCCAACAAGTCCGCCTACATGGTCAACTATTACGCCAACCTCAACCCCGCCGCCGCCGTCGGCCCAACGTCCCTGATCATCAACCTGTGGGCGCGTGACAACGCGTCAGGATACGAGAAGCAAATCAAATCCTCGCTGGGACTGGATAGTGACGCGTCAAGCCACATCCTTCACGAATTCCAACCCCACCAACTCTTTACCGAAAAAACCGACATCTTCATTACCGCCTCACCAACCGGAAAGGCGGCGGACGTGTCGGCGGGCTTCGACCTGATCTTGGTGGACGTACCGTAAGTACGCAACCGTGTGGACGTACCGTGATTATTTAATGCGGCTTATGAGCGCTGACCACATGGCGGCTACACCATCCGAAAGACCATGCAGGACCGGGGCCAGTACCCCCGCCAGCGCCAAGGCTTCCGGCGTGGTCAACGTCAGCCCGTAATAGGCAAACAACTTGATCAACAGAATGCTGCCCGTCGCACCCCCACCCGCCGCCGCCGCCGTCTTGCCCGAACCGTTCATGATAACCCCCTAAATTGGCCCGTGAAGTTCTTCGTGATTCACCAAATGCTGACGCAACGATGAAATATAACCCGTGATACCGTGATCCTGAACGGCGAAGATTTTATCATCAACGGGCGGGAGAGAATACTCAACCGAAACCTTCGGATGGCTGATCCACGGCGGCATGTAAGGAACAGGGTCGCGACCATGAATAAACCTGTCGAACGGCAACCCCTCCAAAGCGGCTAGTCGGCCCGGTCTGGAAGCCCCGAAAGTCACGACAAAAGCGGGCTTGAAGTACCTATAGAACATAGCCGCCAGATCAGACGCCTCCGCGCCACCCTTGGAATGACCAGCAAAACCAACCGGCATTTCATGGCGGACCGCCAGAATGTCATTATAACAAACCTTGAACAGTCCCCGTGCGCCCTTCAGATACCCCGAATGTGCCCAACCCAAATACTGGTCATACCACGGCACAGCCCGTAAATTGCGTACCCAGTCCGCCCCAACGTGCCAACCCGTCTTCGGGCCTTCAGTCCCGCGAACAATAACAACAGCCAAGCCGGAATGGGGAACGTGCAAGGACGCCTGAACGCTTTTGTAATGCCAAGTGCTGTCCTTGCCGGTGGATAATGATCGCTCATAGTCAGATTGTATGAGTTCCGCAATTTCCAAGGCGCGGTGGGTTTTGTCGGGCGAAAGATAAGGGGTCATTGTTTGGTGCGCCGATTGATTTGAATCGGGCTGGATTTTGGGGGGTCTTCAGGTGGGCGACTGGACCCGCGCCCGAAGGCGCAGGGGGGTGCTAGGGGGTCGAAAAACCGCAGTTTTTGGCGAATGCGAATGATTTGCACTCCCAGTATTCGTTAACAAAGGTTAACGCGCATATTATACATTATGAAAAATAGGAATTACCCTTATTTATCAATGCCCTACGCCGCCTCACCCCTTGTGATGTTGCGCAGAAATACCAACATACGGTTGTATTTGACATCGTCACTACCAGCGATACTGCGCGCCAAATCCTCATCCGTCATGGTTTGTTCCGCTGGCGTTTGAATTACGTCCACAAACAGACGATTCACCTTGCCAAGTAGTTCA
>Ga0233435_1000988_pt1 | contig 29898 bp, 26 predicted proteins | sample SI_122_August201_3_FD_182735 | JGI IMG/M metagenome (GOLD analysis project Ga0233435, IMG submission 182735) | Seawater microbial communities from Saanich Inlet, British Columbia, Canada - SI_122_August2016_135_MG | ecosystem: Environmental > Aquatic > Marine > Inlet | place: Canada: British...
GGCTTTGAAATATTTCGAGCGGGCTATAGAACTGAATCCGAAATATGCTGCTGCTTACTGCAATGTGGGGTTAATGATGTTTGAACTGGGTGAACCAGAGCTTGCTATTACTCACTATAAATATGCAATTTCGTTAGATGATCAAGATCCAGAGTTTTATCATAACTTAGCTTTTGCCTACTTTGCAGCGAATAAATATGGGGAAGGTTGGGATGTTTTTCGCCATAGAAAATTGGTTAAAAATACGAGAAGTTACACTGGAAAGCCAGAGTGGGAGGGGCAGCCGCTAGAGGGGAAGAGATTACTTGTGACTGCAGAGCAGGGATTGGGTGATGAAATTATGTTTGCCTCCACGATACCAGATCTCTCAAAAGAGGATGGCGATATAATACTTCAATGTGACCCAAGATTAGCAGCTATTTATCAACGCTCTTTTCCAGGGATTACAATATTGGGAGTAGAGCGAAAAGATATAGATAGATCAATGGAGATTGATTATGAGAATGCAATTGGTGACCTTCCCCGTTTTTATCGTCGCACTCTGGATGATTTTCCGATAAGAGGTGGGTACTTGAATGCGGATTCTCAAAAGGTAACTTTTTGGAAAAATAGATTAGATGAGTTGGGAATTGGATTAAAAGTAGGTCTTTGCTGGAGGTCTGGAGTGGCAGCAAAGATACGTAAATATCAACTACATTCGGTCTCAGATATAAGTTTTTTTTATCCTCTCTTGAATATTCCTGGTGTTACTATAATCTCTCTTCAATATACAGATACCACAGAAGATCTAATAAAAGTTACAGCGGAAATAGGGAAAGAGTTTGTGTTGTTAGATGGTATCGACATGAAAAAAGATCAAGATGAGTTAGCTGCACTAATGGTAGCATTAGATCTGACGATTTCAGTTGGCACATCAGTACGACAGATGGCGGCGGCAGTAAAGGGTTCCAATGTATGGGCAATACCGACTCAAGAGCACAATAAACATTTCCATAGGTTGATGAAAACACCTACACCAAACGATATAGATGATAAAAAAAGAGATGATAAAGAGTTGTTCATTGCGCAAGTAGAGGTTGCATCATCAATTTTAACGAAAGCGACACAACAAGCTGCCCCAGCGAAGTGGATAACTGAAATCTCTAACCAAGAGATGGAGAATGGACGACTCTACCCGACTGCTTAAGTATATCAATATGTTTAATAAAATTTTTAAAATTGATGATGTTGAAATAGGAGAGGGGTGTAAACCATATATCATTGCAGAGATGTCGGCAAATCACGGGAATGATATCGAGAGAGCAAAAAGAATTATCATTGCAGCCAAAAAAGCGGGAGCCGATGCAGTAAAAATACAGACATATACCGCTGACACCATGACAATAGCGTGTGAGCAACCCGCCTTTGAAGCAAAAGGGGCGTGGGAAGGGCAATACCTTTATGATCTATACTTAGATGCATCAACACCATGGGAGTGGACAGAAGAGCTGATAAAAACGGCAAAAGAGGTTGGTATTACACTTTTTTCTACCCCATTTGACTTCTCTTCAGTCACATTTCTAGAAGAGTTGAGTATGCCGGCTTACAAAATAGCTTCACCAGAGCTGGTTGATTTGCCGTTAGTTAGAAGAGTTGCTCAAACAAAGAAACCCATTATTATCTCAACAGGTAATGCAACCATTGCGCAGATAAACGAAGCCGTTGCTGTGATGATAGAAGAAAATGTAAAAGATTTAGCAATCTTAAAATGTACCAGTGAATATCCAGCACCACCAGATGAGATCAATTTAAAATCAATTCCCTACCTGAAAGATCTATTTAAGTGCCCAGTAGGACTGTCTGATCACACCTTAGGCTCTGCGATACCGATAGCTTCGGTTGCTTTTGGTGCTGATATTATAGAGAAGCACTTTATATTAGACCGAGATGAGACAACGGCAGATAGCTTTTTTTCAGCAACACCTGATGAGTTAAAAGCAATTGTAGAGGGTAGTCTACTGGTAGAGCAGGCCATAGGAGAGGTGAGCTTTCCAGTTGTTGCAAAACCATCTCAACGTAGCTTAATTATCATAAAAGATATGAAAAAAGGAGAGTCTCTGCAAGAAAATATCAACTTTAGAAGTATACGCCCAGGGGGTGGAATTGAGTCAAAAGATATCGCTAAGGTATCTAACAGAAAAGTAATAAAAGAGCTTAAAAAAGGGACACTACTTAACTGGGATCTGATCGGAGGTTTTTAGTTGGGTAATCTGAGTGCAGCATTTTTTACAGAAGCTGGCTCAAAAAGAGGGATGGGTCATCTTGTCCGTTCGTACACGCTATATGAGAAATTTAGGCAAGAGGGGGCAGCGGTAGATTTTTTCTTAGATAGTGATCTAAATTATGATCATCAATTTGAAGATATCAGATATTTTAAATTTTCTGAGTTAACAATCAAGCAAACATATGATGTTATCTTTATTGATAGTTATGAAGCAGATTTAGACATTTATAAAGTATTATCAGAAGTAGCTAAAATAATAGTCTATATAGATGATTATGAACGGTTAGAGTACCCTGCTGGTGTTGTCATAAATTTTGCGCCAGATGCTAAAAAACTCTATTTTAAGAAGAGAAAAAAAGGCAGAGAGACTCTATTGGGCTTGAAATATTTGCCGATAAGAGAAGAGATATTAAGAGTAAAAATTGAAAAAGAGAATCAGATATTTATCATGCTAGGTGGCGCTGATATAAAAGGACTCTCTCTGAAAATTATTAAGAGTTTAAGTGATGTCCCGATAAAAAAAGTTATTGTTATAAATGATCCGAAGTTGTTGGAGAAAATGAAAGATTTAAAAGACACCAAAATTCTTCATAAACCCTCTAATGAAGTTTTAGTGCAAAATATGGCAAGAAGTTCACTAGCAATAACGACGGCCAGTATGAGCTTGTATGAACTACATTATCTGAAAACTAAAACAGTGATTGTTGCCATTAATAAAAATCAAGAGAGTGGGGCGAAACAGGTTATACAGCACGGTTTGGCAAACGAGTTTGTTAATATAGAAAATAGTCAATGGGACGAAGAAATAGCCCAAGAAGTAACAGCGTTATCAAAAAACAGAGATAAAATCACCTCTTTTATAGATGGAAAAGGTGTAGAGAGAATATACAGTCAAGTACTGCAACGGCTGAGAGGTTAAAAAACATGACATTATCACTAGGATTTATCGGCGGCGGCATCAACTCCGTAGTAGGGCGCACCCACTATAGTGCAAGTCGGATGGATGGTGTATGGGAATTAGAAGCGGGGGTGTTCAGCCGTGACCAAGCGATAAACATACAGACAGCCGATGAGTGGGGGGTTGGCAGAGATCGCCTTTATAGCACGATTGATGAGATGGTCAAAGCAGAACAGGGCAAGCTTGATGCGGTCGTAGTCTTGACCCCCACCCCAGACCATGTGGAGGCTATTACTGCACTGTTAAAGCATAATATTCCTGTTATTAGTGAAAAGGCACTCGTCTCCGCGACGGCTGATGTAGGGAAAATTAGAGATGTATTTAATCCAACAGACTCATTTTTAGCCGTTACCTACAACTATAGTGGCTATCCCATGGTCAGAGAGTTAAGACACAGAATCGCAGAAAATGAGTTAGGGAAAATCAATCAAATTCAGATAGAGATGCCAGCAGATGCCTTTATGCGCGCAACCCCTCAACCGTGGCGACTTGTGGATGGGGAAATCCCTACAATTTTATTAGATCTTGGAGTGCATCTACATCACCTCTGTTATTTTTTAACAGGACTCAATCCACTAGAAGTGAACGCAGATTTTCACAACTATTCTCGTTTTGATGGAATAGTGGATGATGCACATATCTGGGTGAAATATGAAGAAGAGATGAATGCCTCTCTCTGGATGAGTAAGACTGCACCTGGAAATCGAAATGGACTTAAAATCCGACTCTTTGGGGAAAATGGGAGCGCAGAGTGGTATCAAATGGATCCAGAACACCTAACAATAAGTGACCTACAAGGGCGTAGAGTCACAATAGATAGAGGCAGCGAAACAACAGCGCTAGAGCAGTATGCTCGATTTAAGCCAGGACACCCTATCGGTTTTGTTGAGGCATTTGCAAATCTTTATGGTGATATTGCTGCATCACTGTTAGATTTTAAGAATGGACAAAAAAATGAGCATCCCTATGTTTATGGGCTAGAACATGCTGCTCAGGGGTTGCATTTGTTGGCAGCTTCTAATATGGCGCATCAACGACGTGGTTGGATTAAGTTAAATGATTATTACTAAAACACCATATAGGATATCTTTTTTTGGAGGTGGGACAGATTATCCTGATTGGTATCAAGAGTATGGTGGAGCGGTACTCGCAACCACAATTAATAAGTATTGTTATATTTCTTGTCGTGTGCTTCCTCCATTTTTTGAGCATAAACATAGAATTGTTTATTCTAATATAGAGAGTGTCAATAACATTAATGAGATCAAGCATCCTGCAGTACGAAACATTCTTAAATGGAAAAAAATTAGTCAGGGATTAGAGATTCATCATGATGGAGATCTTCCCGCACGTTCAGGGTTAGGGTCAAGTTCTTCATTTACCGTAGGATTACTGCAGGCGCTCTATGCGTTGGATGGTCGTATGCAATCTAAATATGAACTGGCTAAAACAGCAATTTATATTGAACAAGATTTAATTAAGGAAAATGTGGGATCTCAAGATCAAGTCTCTGCAGCATTTGGTGGATTAAATAAGATTGATTTTTTAAAAAATGACTCTTTTAGTGTTAATCCGCTAATCCTTAAAAAGAATAGAAAAAAAGAGCTGGAATCGCATCTAATTCTATTTTTTACTGGTGTGACGCGTATTGCTTCAAATATAGCAGAAGCACAAATAAATAATTTAAAAAATAAAAAAGAGGAACTGTTTCGCATGAAGGAGATGGTTGATGAAGCAATCCATATATTGATCAATGAACAATATCCTATAGAAGAGTTCGGCAATTTGTTGCATCAAAACTGGAAATATAAACAGACACTTTCTGATAAAATAACAACCCCTAAAATTAATGAAATATACGAAAATGCACTATCTGTTGGTGCAATAGGGGGGAAAATATTGGGAGCAGGTGGAGGTGGATTCATCTTGTTTTTTGCAAAACCAGAAAAACACGAAATAATAAAAAAAAGACTTAATGACTTAGTGCATGTACCATTTAATTTTGAAGAATTAGGTAGTCAAGTTGTGCTTTATCAACCCAATGGTTTTTAATGATGGTTAGTAATGGTTATAAAGTAGATGGAAATACAAAAATATATGTGGCTGGACACAAGGGGTTGATAGGTTCTGCATTTATTAGAAGATTAGAGAGTGATGGGTATAAAAATATAATCACTGCAGCAAGAGAAGAGTTAGAATTAACAGATTCAGAGTGTGTAAATGATTTCTTTTCAAATCATAAGCCAGAAGTAGTTGTTTTGACCGCAGGAAAAGTAGGTGGAATTATAAATAATAGAGATTACCCAGCCGATTTTATCCAAGAAAACCTCTCTATTCAGCTCAATGTATTTAGCGCAGCACAAAAATATGAAGTGAAAAAGTTAATTTTTTTTGGTTCTTCTTGTATGTATCCACAAGAAACAACGCAACCGATGAAAGAAAATCAGCTTTGTACAGGTCATCCAGAGCCAACCAGTGTAGCTTACGCAACTGCAAAATATGCAGGTGTTCAAATGTGTCAAGCAATAAATAGACAAAATGGTAGAGTTTCTTTTATTCCAGTAATCCCAAATAGTGCTTACGGCCCGAATGACAACTTTGATTTGAATAGTTCGCATGTTCTGTCAGCTTTGATTAAACGTTTTCATGAGGCAAAACAAGATAATATGCCCTCGGTTACTTTGTGGGGAACAGGAAAACCAAGGCGAGAATTTGTTTATTCTGATGATATTGTTGATGCTTGTTTATTGTTGCTAAATAGTGATTTATCTAATGATGACTTGCCGATTAATATTGGTACTGGATATGATATTTCTATCAAAGAGTTGGCAGGTAAGATAAAAAATATTATAGGATATACAGGAGAAATTGATTGGGATAGGTCAAAACCAGATGGAACATATGAAAAACTTTTAGATAATAGTAGAATGAAAAAAATTGGTTGGAATGCAAAGGTAAGTTTCCCTTTGGGTTTGGAGTTGGTATATAATTGGTACTTGAAGTATGGAAATAAGAGATAATTCATTGAAAATGAGAGTATATAATGGCTAAAAAAATTGACTTATTACTAGTTAATCCTGGAAATAGACTAGAGCAATTTGCAAAATTGAGTGATTTAGCTACGGTAGCGCAGCCATTAGGTATTGCTATACTAGCTTCAATTGTTAGAGAAAAAGGTGTTTCAGTTGAAATTTTTGATGCGGAGGCAGAATTTATGACGCCTGATCAGGCAGTTCAAGCTATTGTTGATCGTTATGATCCTATAGTCGTAGGATTGACAGCTTTTACAACAAAAATGACAGCTGCTGGTATGATCCTAAAAGGGATTAAGGAATATATGCCAAATGTTGTAAAAGTAATCGGAGGTCATCATCCTTCAGCAATCCCTAAGGAAACACTTTTGAATGAAACTGTAGACTTTGTTATTGCAGGTGAAGGATTTGATCCGATTATTAGCCTTGTTGATAAGGTGAAGAATAAAAATGACAACTTTAAGGTGCAAGGGCTGTGGTATAAGGAGGGGAATAAAATTGTTGGGAATGGGTTAGCAGCAGGACCCAAAAATTTAGATAAACTACCTTATGCAGCTTGGGATTTATTGCCCATGGATAAATATAAGGCTCATCATTGGCAAGCATGGGATTATGATCTTGATCAATCAAAATATGCCTTAATTTATACGTCATTGGGATGCCCTTTTAGGTGTGAATTTTGTTCTGTCAATGTAGTGTATGGCAAGAGAGGAACAAGATTTAGATCGGCTAAACATGTTGTTGGAGAAATCAAACTTCTTGTAGAGCAATATGGAGTTCGTCATATAGAAATTGTAGATGATCTATTTACAGCAAATAAGACAAAGGTTCTTCAGTTTTGTGATGAAATGATTGCAAATAAGCTTGGTGATAAGGTGAATATGTGGTGCTTCGGACGTACTGATACAGTTGAAAAAGAGCTCGTTAAAAAAATGAAACAAGCTGGAATAAATTGGATATTTATGGGTATTGAAAGTGGTGATGATGATGTTCTGGCGACTGTTGCAAAAAAGCAAACTTTAGATAAAATTAGAAAGGCTAATGATATATTAAGAGATACAGGAATATATGTTGGTGGAAACTATGTTTTTGGACTTGGTAACGATACAATTGAAACTATGCAGAAAACATCAGATTTAGCCATGGAATTAAATACAGAATATGCTAACTTTTTTCTTGCGATGGCCTATCCTGGGACTTCATTATATGAAGATGCCTTAAAAAAAGGATATGAATTACCAAAGGAGTGGGGGCAATATGGATTTTTTGCTCCTGATGCATTACCTTTACGAAATGATAATATAACAGCAACAGAAATTTTAGATTTTAGAGATAATGCTTTTGAAAGATATTTTTCGTCTGATCATTACCAAAATTTAGTAACTGATAAGTTTGGTAGTCATATTACTGATTTCATTAACAATGAAATTTTAAGTAAAAATATTAAGAGAAATCACAGAGTATAGTAATTTATAGATTATGCCTACTCAAGAGTTGAAACTAATAAAGCGTAACGTAGGTTGTGCAAACAGCCTACTTAGTGTTTTTCTTGATAAGATTGTTACTTCAGATGAGAAGGTAATAGAAAACTATATAGTTGTCTCCCCAAAGATAAAAAAAGATGATCATGAAAGTGGAGTTGTTATATTACCATTTGTGGATACAAATATTCTCTTAATCAAGGTGTTTAGACATCCTTTAGAAGAATATGTATGGGAGTTACCAAGAGGTTTTATTGATGCAGGAGAGACGGCTGTTGAAGCTGCAATACGGGAGTTACAAGAAGAGACTGGCATATCAGTTACAAGTGAGAACTTAGTTGATCTTGGATTGGTTGCACCAGAAGGAGGGGTATTATCTGCAAAAAATCACATTTATTCAGCAAAAAATTGTACTGTCAAATTGCCACTTACAGTTAGCGAGCATGGACATAAATCAATTCACCTGTTTAGTCATGAAGAAATAAAAAATATGTTGAAAAAAAATGAAATATTGGATTCAAATACTATAGTAGCTTTATATAGATATTTTTTTATTTAGGAACGTATAAAGAACTTTGTCTTACATATAAACATTAAAGGAAATAATATTTTTTATGTATAAAGATGTAATAGTAAGCAAACCTTGGGGGTATGAGTATCTATGCTATAAAAATGAGTATCTTGCTATCTGGTTTTTATTTATAAATAAAGACAATAGAACATCTTTGCATTGTCACCCTAACAAGCACACAGGTCTAGTTGTTTTAGATGGTATAGCTGAAGTTTCTTTTCTTCGAGGAAGTGTTGAGATTAAAGGTTTAGAAAAAATTCATATATTTAAAAGTAGGTTTCATTCAACTAAAGCTTTATCTGATGAGGGTGTATACTTATTGGAGGTAGAAACCCCGGAAGATAAACATGATTTGTTAAGACTGGAAGACTCATATGGAAGAGAAAATAAATCATATGAAGGGGCAGAATATGAGCGGCCAAAAGATAGTAGCTGTGTATGGCTTGATGAACCAAGTGAAAATGAACTTGAGTTTCATGGTTGTATGATTAATCATATTAAACCAACAAGTAAGGATGCATTGAGTAATTTTTCAGAGAATGACTTTTTTATTGTCTCTCGCGGTGGAGTCTGGGCAGATAAGAACGCTATAATTCTTAGGCCATCAGATGTCGTTGATGGTGTTTCATTGGAAAGGTTGTTAAATAGTTTTGATATTATTCCTGAATCGACCTTTATCCATATCAATAAGAAGAGAAATAAATAATGGCTGATGTTATCAAATCAGGATCAATAGCATTAGATGCTGTATGTATTACTGTAAATGTTACGCATGATAATGTGGCTGTTTTTTATAAAGATGTAAAATATGGAACAAGTATTATTTTGCCAGATAATAGTGAGATTGTGTTACAAATAGATATAAACAAAGGGCAGCGTATAGCCCTTAAAGATATAGTTATTGATGATGATATTGTCCAGTATGGTAGTTCTTTTGGTCTATCAAAAGGTGTAAAAAAAGGAGATATCATTACTCGTGAAACAATAGAAGATATTGATAGTGACATAGATGTTATTGTCGAGCCAGAACCTCCGTTAATGCCATTTTCTTCAAAGCAGTATGATGATATAAGCTTCCAAGGATATAAAAGAACAGATGGGCGAATTGGTACACGAAATTACTTTATTGTTATACCAACCAGTTTGTGTGCAAGTGAAACAGCTTTACAGATAGCAAGAAAAGCAACTAATAAATATTTGAAAAGTTTTAAAAATATTGATGGTATTATTGCTATACATACAACGGAGGGGTGTGGTTGCGCAACAAATGTGCAAATTGAACGTTTTCTTGGAATTTTAAGTCAATACATGAAGCACCCCAATGTTGGAGGGGCATTAGTTGTTGATTTGGGGTGTGAGCAAACAAATTATGGTGCTGTTAATGCCTATCTTAATAAAGAATCGACAGAAGGAAGATCTGAGCCTATTGATTGGTTAACTATTCAAGAACAGGGAGGTGTTAATAAGACAGCTCAAAAAGCTCTTAGCATTATAGAGTCACATCTTTCAGGAGTCAATGCAATAGATCGCCAGCCATATCATATAAGTAATCTGGTGGTAGGAACTGAATGTGGGGCATCAGATGCATTTTCTGGTATAACGGCTAATCCATTAATTGGTGGAGTTGTAGATAGAATAGTTTCTGCAGGAGGTAGTGCAATTTTGACTGAAGTTCCAGAGATGTTTGGTGCGGAACATATTCTGATGAAAAGAATGAGAAGTAAGAAAATTATAGAAAAGTTCCGTAAAATCATTAATTGGTATAAAGATTTGGCAAGACGATTAGATGTCAATATGGCTCATAACCTAGTACCTGAAAATATAGCTGGAGGGTTAATTAATGCATGCATTAAAAGTCTAGGTGCTATTACAAAAGGTGGTGTTGGACCGATTGAAGATGTTCTTGAGTATGGTGAACCACTGAAAAAAACTGGATTAAATATTATGCAAGGACCTGGAAATGATATGGAGTCAGTCACTGGTATGGTCGCATCTGGTGCAAATATTATCTGTTTTTCTACAGGAAAAGGAACTGTTACAGGAGCTGCTTTAGTACCAGTAATTAAGGTAGCATCCAATTCTGCATTGTATACACGAATGACAGAAGATATGGACTTTAATGCGGGAGATTTGATAGATAGTGAAAAATCTATTAATAGTGAAATATTGGCAGATCAGTTATTTTCTAAGGTAATATCCGCAGCATCTGGAGAGCAATCAAAGTCAGAAATTAATGGGCAAAGACAGTTTCAGGTTTGGACGGCTGGAAAGCTGTCACTTTAAATTGTTGTATTAAAAAATATTAGGGAGAATTTATGATTAAGAGTATTATAATTACAGCACCTGGTTTTCAAGACGAGGAATTTATTTATCCATATTATCGCTTGAAAGAAGCTGGGTACGATGTGGATGTTTGCACTAAAGATGGCAAAGATGTGATTGGCAAGTATGGCGTCCCTGCTCGTGCCACTAGAAGTGTAGAAGGGTTGAATCCAGATGAGTATGATCTGGTTCTTCTTCCCGGAGGATTTGAGGCGCCAGATCGTGTTCGTTTAATACCAGAAGTACTTGAGTTTGTTCGTGGAATGGATGAAAAGAAAAAACTAGTGGCGGCTATATGTCATGGGCCGTGGATTATGATTTCGGCTGGGATTACTAGTGGTAGAAAAATGACAGCTTATTGGTCTATTGAGACAGATATGATTAACTCAGGAGCTAATTATCAGCATAAAACACCATTGGTAATTGATGGTAATTTTATTACAGCTCCTCATTATAATAATAATGGAGAGTGGATGGCTGCTGTTATTAAATATATAGAAAAAAATTGCAAGTAGATGCTGTAATTTTTGATTTCGATGGTGTACTTGGTTGCACTATGGATGATAACTATTTAGCATGGGCTAGTGCTTGTTCTGAATTTGATATCCATTTGAAGCAAGAGGAATATTTTCTATTAGAAGGGCTTAGTGTTAAAGAAGTTGCGCGAACTTTATTAAATAGATATAAAAAAAACATTAATTACACCGACAGATTAGCTAAAAGTAAAGAAAAGCATTACTTAGATCATAACCAGTTTTCATTGTATCTAGGTTCTGAAAAGTTGTTAGGCGATCTTAAATCTTCAGTAATGTTGGGCTTAGTTACAGGAGCAGGGAGAAAGCGACTTAATGCAACTCTAACCGAAGATTTTTTTGCTCACTTTGCATATATTGTTAGTGGAGATCAAAATATTCCACCTAAACCAGATCCTGCACCGTATTTAGCAGCAGTATCTGGTTTAAAGGTAAAATCTTCTAATGTGATTGTTGTGGAGAATGCTCCATTAGGAATCCGTTCAGCAAAAGAAGCAGGTCTTTTTTGCTTAGCAATTAGTTCGACTCTCGATAAGAGTTTTTTGTCTGAAGCAGATGTTGTTGTAGAAAATATTAATGAAGCTGGAAAATGGCTAATGTCGGAAGTAAAAGTTCTAAATACACAATTAAGTAGTACTATATAAATAAATGAAAATACCAATAGACAAACGAAAGCATGACTTTAATGTTCCTGCGGATCTTGATAAGGTATACAGCTCTAACTTTTTGTTAAATATTTTTGAGAATATGGCAAGGGTTAGGTATTTTGAGTTAGGAGTAATTGATGCTGTAAATAGCAAAAAAATCAATTATCCTGTTTATTTGTCTAGTGGACAGGAGGCAGTTGCAGCAGTTTTAAGCACGAAAATGCGTCATTATTTAACTTTCCCTCAACACAGGGCTCATGACATATATCTATCATGGGGAGGTAGCCCAGAAAAGTTGCGAGATGAGTTATTAGGTTTACCAAACGGTACTAGTGAAGGAAAAGCAGGGTCTAACTGTTTACAATTACATCAAGATAATATGAATATCTATGGACACCATGGTTTAATAGGTGAAAATGTACCCCAAGCAGTTGGAGCAGCACTTGGTAGCAGTAAACCAACAGTCTGTATATTCGGTGATGGTGCAGTTGAAGAGGATTATGTGTTGGCTGCCATGGGATTTGCTGCAAGCCAAAAGTTACCAATAATATTTATCTGTATTGATAATAATCTCTCAATTTTAACTCCTGTAGAAGTAAGAAGAACTTGGAAAGTGGTTGATATAGCTAGAGGCTTTGGTTTAAATGCTTATGAGTGTGCTGATGACCCTCGTGCAATTGCACATTATCTTTCAAGCGCACCAGATGACAAACCTTTACTAATTAATATTCACGTTTGTCGCGAATATTGGCATGCAGGTGTTGGTGTAGATGGAGTTCCAGCATGGGATCGTTTTAATATGATTCGTAATGAATTAGTAGATCTTGGAATAGAAAAAGAAGCTAAGAAAATTGAAAAAAATGCTCAACTTGAAATGGAAGAAGTATGGAACAAGCCACTGTTGCTGAAACAATTAGGGAGTTAACCAGAAAACATCTAGAAGAAGACAATGGTCTTCTTCTAGGCCAAACAATTTCTGCTGTTGGCTGGGTTAATGGAACTGTACCAAATTGTAAAGGTATTGTAGAATTACCAATGACGGATGTAGCTGGAGCAGGAATTGCCGTAGGCAGTGCTATGGTTGGTAGGAGGCCAATTTTTGTACTCCGTTTCCAAGATTTTATTATGTTAAATGGTAGTCCAATTTTTAATTATGCTGCAAAGGTTAAAGAGTTACATGGTCAAAGCGCTCCAATTTTTGTACGTGTAGTGGGCTCTGAAGGACTAGGAGTCGTACATTCTGGCGTGATGCATAGTCTACCCATGCACTATCCTGGTATGCGAGTTTGGGCTCCTATGACACCATGGGAATATAAAAAATGTTGGGATGATTTTATGGATCACGATGATCCTATGTATGTTAGTGAGCATAAAGAAAGTTTTCAAAATAGGGAAGAATTACCAGATATTATTAGAAAAAAAGCCAAAATCACTATCTACGCGATTGGGGCGACTCGTTTTTCTACTATTGAAGCTATAAGAAAGCTAGAAAAAGAAGGTGTTTTCTGTAATTTAATACATATTTATCAGCTAAAACCAATGATAATTGGTGAAAGAGAAACTTTACCGTTAACTGCAACTAAAAAAGGACTCGTAATTGATGCTGGGTTTGAAATATGTGGAGCTGCTCGTGATTTAGCATATTGTTTAACAGATAATACAGGAATTCCTGTCAAAGCATTTGGATTAAAAGATTGCTCTAAAGTTTTATGTGAGCCAAATCGAAACCCATTTCCAAATAAAGAGATGATAATGAAAAAAATAAAGGAGGTTATTGCTAATTGATATTTTATTCATAAATCCAGGGGATAGGAAAAAAATCTTTCAGGGGTTGGGAACAGAGTTAACAGCTATTGAGCCTCCTTTTCAAATTGCATCATATGCAGCATATTTAAGAAACGAAGGTTTTACTGTTTCTATCATAGATGCAAATGCTGAGAATATATCACCTGTTGAAACGGCTCAAAAAGTTAAATCTATCAATCCATTAATAGTTGCTGTTATCGTATATGGTAATCAACCTTCAGCCTCAACTCAAAATATGGATATTTCTTATAAGATTGTTTCTGAAATAAAAGAACAATCTGATTCTTCAGTCATTATTAGTGGACTGCACGCATCAGCACTGCCAGAACAAACATTACTTGAAAGTGATGCTGATTTTGTTATAGAAGGTGAAGAACAGATTCCTTTATACTCTCTTATTGAAAGTTTTAAAAAAGGTGATGGTATATCAGATGTGCCAGGTATTTGGTATAAAAATCATTTAGGCAAAGTTTATCATAATGATAAGCCTCCCTTAATATCTGATCTAGATAAATACTTACCCATTGCAGCTTGGGATCTATTACCAATGGATTTGTATAGAGCTCATAATTGGCACTGTTTTAATGATATTGAGAGCAGAAGCCCTTATGGCGCAATATACACAAGTCTTGGTTGTCCTTATAAATGTAATTTTTGTTGTATTAATGCGCAATTTGGAGTTAATAAAATAAGATATCGTAGTCCTGAGTTAATAGTAGATGAATTGGAACTGCTTAATAAAAAATATAATATCAAAAATATCAAAATCATTGATGAAATGTTTGTTCTTAATAAAAAACACTATATGACAATAGTTGATTTAATTATTAAGAAAAAGTTAGATTTAAATATCTGGGCATATGCTCGTATTGATACAATAAAAGAAGATGTATTGAAAAAAATGAAAAATGCCGGGTTTAATTGGCTAGGTATTGGTATTGAATCTGGTAGTAGTGAGGTAAGAGATGGTGCTGTAAAGCAGCTGAAAAATAATGATGTCAAAAATATTGTTTCTTTGATTGAAAAATTTGATATTGAAGTTGGAGCTAATTATATTTTTGGATTACAGGATGAAACACAAGAGTCAATGCAATCTACTTTAGATCTTGCAAAAGTATTGAATACGGCATGGGCTAATTTTTATTGTGCTATGGCCTATCCAGGTTCTCCTCTTTATTCTCAATCAGTTAATAATAAGGTTAGATTGCCAGAAAAATGGGGCGACTACTCACAGCACTCTTATGGTACATTGCCTTTACCATCAAACTTAGTGTCAGCTAAAGAAATATTGAAGTTTAGAGATAATGCTTTTCATGAATACTTTGAAAGTGAAAGATATCTAAATATGATGTTTAGTAAGTTTGGAAGTGATGCTGTTGAACATATTAAAGAGATGACAAAAACAAAATTAAATAGAAAGCTTTTAGAGGGGGGTGTGAATTGAAATATCCATTAATGCGAAATAATATCCTAAGAGAAGATTTAGATGCTGTTATTGAGTATTTAAAACAGGACGACCCTATCCTCACCAACGGTGCGAATGTACGTGCTTTTGAAGAGGAGTGGTCAAAATGGTTAGGAACGAAATATAGTGTTTTTGTGAACTCTGGCGCATCAGCCAACCTGCTAACAATGGCAATGCTGAAAATAAAACACCCAGAGGGAGGAGAGGTGATTGTGCCACCTTTAACTTGGGTCTCAGATATCTCTTCTGTTTTACAGAATGGTTTTACACCTGTTTTTGTAGATATTGATCCATACTCTTTAGCGATGGATTCAGAGCAAGTTATATCAAAAATAACTGATAAAACAAAGGCTGTTTTTTTGACTCATGTGCAGGGGTTTAATGGTTTAACAGATAAATTAATTTCTAAGCTTAAAGAAAATAATATCCCACTGATTGAAGATGTTTGTGAGTCTCATGGAGCGACGCATAATGATAAAAAAATAGGTAATTTTGGTTGGATATCTAATTTCTCTTTCTTCTACGCGCATCATATGACTACGATTGAAGGGGGGATGATCTCAACTAATGATTCAGAGGTCTATCAGCAGGCTAGAATGTTGCGTTCACATGGAATGGTGCGTGAAGCAACAGATACAACCCTGCAGGAAACATATAAGGCTAGTAATCCAGAATTACATTCAGATTTTATCTTCTCATACCCAGCCTACAATGTTAGAAACACAGAGATTGGTGGAATTATGGGTAGGAAACAGTTGCGACGTTTAGATGAAAACATCAAGCGTCGCACAGATAATCTTAAACGATTTCTTGAGAAGATTGATCCAACTAAATATCGTACAGATTTTAAACTAGAGGGTTCTAGTAATTACGCTTTTAATTTAGTATTAAAAGAGGCTGATGAGCAACTTGTAGTGAAATTGATGAACAGAATGAGGGAAGCTGGAGTTGAATTTAGGCGTGGCAGTGCCGGTGGCGGCAATCAAATTCGTCAACCTTATTTAAAAGATGTTGTGCCAAAAGAGCATCACAAAGAATTTCCAGAAGTTGAGCATGTTCATTTTTATGGCTTTTATATTGGTAACTATCCTGATTTAAGTGATGAAGAGATAAATGATATTTGTGAAATAGTGAATTCAGTAGAATAAGAATGATTACAACAGCTATTATTTTAGCCGGTGGACTAGGAACGCGTTTAAAAGATACGGTACCCGATTTGCCAAAACCTATGGCACCTATCAATGATCGCCCATTTCTTGAGTATCAGATGGATTATTGGATAAATCAAGGCGTGACTAAAATTATCCTCTCTGTTGGCTATAAGCGAGAAATCATCATGAACTATTTTGGGGAAAGTTATCACAGCGCTAGCATTGAATATGCTATTGAAGAAAATCCACTTGGAACTGGTGGTGGGTTATTAATGGCAGCACAACATTTGACAGAACCATTTCTTGTGTTAAACGGTGATACGTTTATTGAAGTAGACTTAAATGAACTTACAAACTTTCATCAAGAGCATCAATCTGAGTGGACATTTGCACTCTTTAGAACCACTGATTCTGACAGGTATATGGGAATGGATATAAATAGTGATGGGAAAATTCTATCACTACAATCTACAACAGGTGAAGTTAACGGTTTAGCCAATGGCGGTGTTTATCTTATTGATTCATCATCGCTAGATAGGTTAAAATGTAAAGTAGGAGATAGAGCTTCATTAGAAGACCAATTATTGCCTGATTTTCTCTCATCAGGTGGTGATCTATTTGGTATGGAATGCTCTGGTAAATTTATCGATATTGGTATTCCAGAAGATTACCATTGTGCACAAAAGTATATTTTATGAAAGTATGAGATGGTATATATAATGAAAAAAATAACTGTTGCCTTGATTTGGCCTCGTGGCGAGGCGATGCCGCTTGGGTTTGGGTACTTGGTGAGTAATGCCAGTGATAGGGGGGACTGTGAAATCAGAATTGTGGACTGTAATATTGAAGATATAGATGAGAATTCACCGCAGTTCATGGATTTACTCAATTCCATTGCGCCAGATGTGATTGGCTTTTTTTCCTATTCAAGTAATTTCTCACTGGTTCTGGAGATGATTAAGAACGTTAGAAGAGAGTATCCTGAATCTGTCGTTATCATTGGCGGACCACACGCGACCATATCAGCGGAAACCATTATCATGCAGCGGGAGGTGGATTTTGTCTTCAGAGGCGAGGCGGAACTAAGCTTCCCTGTCTTTATAGATAAGCTGCTCAATAAGGATACAGATTTTTCTGATGTAGATGGTCTAGTCTACAAAGATAGTGCAGGAAAACCAGCGTTCAATGAGATAGCCTTGGTATCGGATCTGGATGACATCAAGATTCCTGACTATGGTGCTATCAATCTTAATCGTTACCTTGATGAGGAGAAATATCTTTATGCAAAAAAAGGCGAAAGGTGGGCGCCTATCTACGTTACGAGGGGATGCCCATATAAATGTGAGTTTTGTTCCGCATCATTTATCACCAGCAAGAAGGTCAGAAAACACAGCGTCGAATATGTGGTTGATTGGTTAAAGCACTTGTATCACGAATTTGATATACGTGGATTTAATATTATCGATGATAATTTCACCTTCCATCGTAATTTTGCCAAGGAGTTTTGCCGCCAAGTGATTATGTTGGGATATGATGATGTTGAGTTTGATAGCCCTAACGGTATACGTATGCAGCGAGGGGATCCTGAGCTGTGGCATCTTATGCGTAAAGCAGGTTGGCGCACTGTGGTTGTTGCGCCAGAAAGTGGCTCTGACGAGATGCTTAAGCGTATGAGAAAGGACCTGGATATAAATGTCGCCAAAAGGATTATAGGGGAGATTAAGGCGTCTGGGCTCAATGTGCATGGTTTCTTCATGGTGGGTTACCCAGGCGAAACTCAGGAAACCCTTGATGAAACATTAGCGTTCATCAAAGAGAGTGGTTTTCATGATATCAGCGTTACCGTTTTTCAACCACTGCCAGGAACGCCAATTTTTCAGAAATTGATTGAGAATCAACAGCTGGATAAGGGGTTCCAGCTGTCGCAGTTTGGGTGCGAGGAGGTTGTTTATCATGATGATTCACTGAATGGCTTCGATATTAAGGAATTCCGTTATAATGCTCGTCAGCATACGCTGATAAAGATGATGAGCTCATAATAGTGAGAAGCACTGTCTATAGGCAGGTACTGAGCACTAGGTTATGTCAGATCTGCCCGATCGCTATCTATATAGGTATTTCAGGAGCCCATTATCGTGTGCAAAAATATATTTTATAATTTGGAGAAAAAATGATATATAAAATTTTAGTTACTGGCGGTGCCGGTTATCTTGGTTCTACGATGGTCCCAGATTTGTTGTCCGCTGGTCATGAGGTTACTGTATTAGATAATTTTATGTTTAAGCAGACTAGCTTAAATCACTGTTGTTATCACCCAAACTTTTCAGTAGTTAAAGGTGATATTAGAGTTGAAAGCACAATGGCATCCTTAATGAAAGAGGCGGATGTGATTATCCCATTAGCCGCACTGGTTGGTGCACCACTCTGTGGGCTTGATCCGGTTGGTGCGACGACTATTAACCATGATGCTATTGAGTTGATGCTTAAACTTCTCTCAAAAGATCAAATCGTATTGATGCCAACTACCAATAGTGCCTACGGTACAGGTGATAAAGATAATTACTGTAATGAAGAGTCGCCACTGCGTCCTATTTCCCAATATGCTATTGAAAAAGTGGAAATAGAAAAAGAGTTAATGCAACATCCTAATGCAATTAGCTTCCGCTTAGCGACTGTATTTGGAATGTCACCTCGTATGCGTATTGACTTGTTAGTTAATGATTTCACCTATCGTGCTGTGAATGATCGTTTTGTAGTGCTATTTGAGAGCCACTTTAAGCGTAACTATATCCATGTTCGTGACGTCTCAAGAGTATTTCAGCATGCTTTAAATAATCATGACACAATGAAAGGCGAAATATACAATGTTGGCCTATCTGATGCGAATGTCTCTAAAAGGGAGCTTTGTGAAACTATCCAGAAACAGATTCCAGAATTCATTTTTATTGATGAGCAGGTGGGAAAAGATCCCGATCAGCGTAACTATATTGTCTCCAATGAAAAAATTGAAGCGACAGGATTTAAGCAAGAGTTCTCTTTAGATCGTGGCATTGGTGAGTTAATTAAAGGTTATACCATGATTAAGAACAGTTTGTATGGTAATGTGTGATTTCAATGAGAGAAAGCTGTGATTATCTGATTGTAGGTGCCGGTATAGTTGGTCTTACAGTTGCTTGGGAACTACGAAAACGATATCCATCTTCAATTATTACAATATTAGAAAAAGAGTCAGAAGTAGGATTACATGCCAGTGGTCGAAATAGTGGAGTGCTTCATTCGGGTATCTACTATGGATCTGATACGCTAAAAGCTAAAGTCTGTTCATCTGGAGCGAAAAAAATGCAGGAGTTTGCTGATGAGTATGGTGTAGACTGTAATCGTTCAGGAAAGATTATCATTGCAACTTCAGAGACTGACTTGCCTACAATTGATCGGTTATTAAAAAACGCTCAAGACAACAGTATAAAAGCAGAACGAATCGATGAGCAAGAGATCAAAAAGATTGAACCTTATGCAACACCCTATCAAACAGGTATATATAGCCCAGATACTGCGGTGATTGATAGTAAGGCTGTAGTGAAAAAACTATATTCATTACTGAAAACGAAAGGGGTTAATTTTGAATTAAGTTTACCACTATTAGGGCAGAATGAGAAAGAGAAAACTGTCACAACACCTATGGGAAAAATATCTTACGGATATCTCTATAATTGTGCTGGCGCAAATGCTGATCGTGTGGCAAGACTATTTGGTAAGGGGATAGATTATACAATGATCCCATTTAAAGGGATCTACTATAAATTAAGAGCTGATAGTAACAACCTAGTAAATAGTAACATCTATCCTGTACCAAATACCAAACTTCCATTTCTGGGGATACATCTTACAAGAGTAATTAGTGGCGATGTTTATGTTGGGCCAACTGCAATCCCAGCCTTTGGCCGTGAAAATTATGGTATTTTAAAAGGTATGAAAATAGGAGAAGGGGTTGAAGTTAGTTCTGAGCTGATCAGTATGTATACAAAGAATAAGAATAACTTTAGGCTGCTTGTTCACACGGAAATGAGAAAATACTTAAAATCATGGTTTTTAAAGTCGGCACAAAAATTAATAAGAGAACTTAAATCAGCAGATTTAATACCAAGTAATAAAGTTGGTATTCGTCCGCAGTTAGTCAATACAAAAACAAAGAAAATTGAGATGGACTATATTATAGAGAAAGGAGAGAGTAGTATGCATATTTTAAACTCGATATCACCCGCATTTACTAGTTCATTTGCTTTTGCAGAGTGGATAGTGGATAAGTCAGAATTAGGAGATAAATAATGGAAATGTTACTTGTCTCTGACCGAGGTAAAAAATATCAAAATTATATCAATTTGATAGATTCAGTTGTCGCAGGTCTATTAAATAGAGGAGTTAAAATTTCTTTATTGATAGGTGATGATTATGATGGTAAATTTGAGGACAGTATAGAAGTTATTCGAACACACCATTTTGATCTATATTCAACTAGTTATGATGAGCGAAGATATTTAGAGGTATTTGATGTAGCAACAGAAGTTAATCCCGACCTAATAGTTTTAATTGATACGCCAGATCCTCAAAGGCTCTATTTAGCCATGGAGTATGATGTTAGAGCAAAGCAGTTTAAGTATGCAATTTACCCTTGTCTAGGATTAGGTCATTTTATATTTAAGCCACTTAGTGGGTATTTTTTTAATAAATTATTAGAGATGGACTCTTTTGTCTTAGCGCTTATTGGAAGTAATAATCCTGAGTTAGATGGTGAGTTTTATCGTCAAGGTAATGGCTATTCTAGAAAAGCTAAGTTCATACATGATCTTACGTATATAAGTATGTTGGATAATAATAGATATCTTGAAGTTGATAGAGCGGCAGTTCGTGCAAAAATGGGGATTTCAGCTCAAAATAAAGTTTTTTTATATTTTGGAACATATTGTTATATTAAGGGAGCAGATCTGTTATTGGAAGCATCGCAAGAATTTATAGATTACAGTGAGATTACTTTTATTTTTGCGGGAGATATGAAAGCAGCTTCATACGATTTAAAGCTTGAGAGTTATAATCTTGATAATACTATAATTGATGATAGATACATCGATAAAGAAGATGTATATAATTATCTTGCTGTTGCTGATGTTGTGGTATTACCCTACCGATATGAATATAATAGAGCAGGAAGCGCAATGTTTGTTTTAGCGCCGGTATCACATACCCCTTTACTTATCTCAGATATATCTCCCCACAAGGAGACTGTTGATAAGTATAATTTAGGGTATACCTTTGAATGTGAATCTGTAGAAGATTTAATTGTAAAAATCAAATCTATACTCAATAGTGAAAGTGTAGAGAATGAGTTTGGCTTTGAAGATTATATTAACAGTTTTGGAACGGTCGATGAACTATCAGAACTATTGATACGCTCAGCTTTGTTGAATATAAGTGTCGAATAATGAAAATACTTATTATCGTTCCGACAGAAGGCTATAATACGAATCAATTTCGTTTTAAGACTAGTAGTGATTTTCCTACAGGATTGGCGTATATCGCATCTGCATTAAAGAAGGTGGGTCATGAAGTGGATGGGTTAAATCCAAATAATGATGTGAGTTTTGATTCCCCTAGAGAAATGCTTAAATATAAGTTGAGAGCTAAACTGGGGAAAAAAAACTATGATATTGTTTGTTTGGGTGGAATTTGCATACACTATAGTTTTTTGAAGTCTGCAATAAAATTAATTCGGAAAGAATCACCAAAATCTCTTGTTATTTGTGGTGGTGGAATTATCACTAACGATGCAGAGTTTATGTTTAAGGCTTTGCGCCCTGATTTTAGTGTATTTGGTGAAGGTGAAGAAACATTGGTGAGTTTGTTGGATGCGATTGGCAGCACCCACCAAAATTTTGAAAATATAGCGAATATTGGTTATTGGGAAGAAGATAAAGCCTGTTTTACTAAGATTTCGTATGAGTATGGGGATTTTGATGAAAGAGAGTTTCCAGATTATTCCATCTTTGACATGAAGGATATGCTTGACCATGGAGGTCTGCATAATCGTAGTCTCTATCGTTATACGCGCAATAACCCGCGAGTAATGCCCATTATTACGGCAGTGGGATGCCCATTTAAATGTACTTTTTGTGTTCACGACATTATTCATCAATATAAAGCAAGAAGTATTGAGAAGATAATGGCGGAAATTAAACAGATGTATGAGCAATATAAGTTTAATGTATTAGTTGTTCTAGATGAGCTTTTCGGCGTTAAAAAAGAGTGGTTGCGTTCATTTGCGCAAGAGCTGATTCGTCATAAAGAGCTTTATAATTGGGATTTTGATTGGTTGTTCCAGACTCATGCAAATGCTCGTTTAACTAGAGAAGATCTTGAAATGCTAAAAGAGTCAGGTTGTTTTTACTTTTCATACGGGATCGAAAGTACTAGTGATAAGGTATTAAAAAGCATGAAAAAGAAAATAAAACCAAGTCAAATATCAGAGGCTATTGATTTATCGCGTGAGATTGAAATTGGCTTCGGTGGTAATTTTATTTTTGGAGATCCGGTTGAAGATATACATACTGTTATGGAATCATTGTCTTTTTTTGAAAAGCATTGTTTGGAGGCGCACGTCAATTTGGGAGTAATACATCCGTATCCAGGAAGTAAGTTGTTTGATGATTATTGTTCTGAGAATGATTTTACTGATACAGATAAAATTAATTTTTATGAAAATATTGATCAAGGATATTTTAATCTAACAACAATGAGTGATGACTTGTGGGCGTTAATTTCTCGAGAGGTGTTTGTCGCAGCATTGTTGAGGTGGGAAAAAACAACGAAAGCAATTTCTTGCTCAAGAGAAGAGAATTCACCTGAAGTGTTATGGGCGAAAAAAGATAATTTCGGTGTGTATCAGATTACCGTAGATTGTCCCTACTGTTCTACGACTAGTGTTTTAAGAGAGTTAATTAATTTCACATCTAAGAGAAGAGTTATTCTCGAAAATTCGAAGAAAAATAAATTTATTTTCAATATTGATTTTGATACATCTTCTCACGGACAAATTTTTGATGAAATTTCGAATATCAAAAAACTTCTTGCAAGAGTTACAAAGAATAAAAATATAGATGAAACCTCCGTTATTGCAGGATGTCCGAGTTGTCATAGGAGGATGAATATACATGTTTGTGAGTAAGATTAAGTCTATATATATTCAATATCATATGTTAAATAATGTTGTAAAATGATATAAAGATGAAAATAGCAATTTTTGGAGCAGGAGAAAACGGCCTACACTTTTTAAAAGGAGTGCTTGGTTTTGCTTATGTCTATAGTTTTTATGAGACTTTGCAGCTTTATCCAGAAATCATTAAAGGCTACGTTAATAAAAGCCATGGTTGATCATGAAAAAATAGCACGGGTAAGAGAGTTATTAAATTATGCGACTCCTCAAGAGGAGTTTTTCAAGAAAATGTTTGGAGTGGATTGTGCACTTCAAGGTTGAATCCAATAATCTTAAAAAGTTGTCAGAGGTTTTGGGGTAGAGTAATCTCTCCTATAATAGAAACAAAAGTGGAGTCGTAATGGAAAAAACTAACAACCAGGCGTTTGGAGAAAAATTTCAGCAGCAGCTAGCAGAAAATAGTCATTTGGCGCGTGCATTAGAATATTATCATGAAAAAGAGTATGCGACTGCAAAGATGTTTTTAGAGATGGTGATTAAGGAGGATCCAACGGCCGATGTTTACCATCTATTGGCAATGGTAGAGCAGAATGAGGGAGAGTTAGCACAGGCAACTATTTGGTTGAATAGAGCGCTTGAAATTGATCCTGATTCGCCTGATCTTTATAACACCTTAGGTGATCTGTTAATGAAAGAAAAAAAGTACCAAGAAGCGATTAATGCATTTGAGCAGACTCTTAAATTTCAACCAGATCATCCCGATGCAAGATATAATATAGGTGCATCTTTAATGCGCTTAAAAAAATATGAAGCGGCAGAAAAGTATCTTAGAAAAGCATTAGAAGACCAACCCAATCATATCGGTGCACTGCAAAATCTCTCTTTAGCGCTAAAAGAGTTAGATTTTCAACAAGAATCTCTGGATCTCTCTAATAGATTGCTTGCTATTCAGGAGAATGAAATTGCATGTAATAACCACGGTACGATTCTGAGAGATATGAACCGAATAGAGGAGGCGCGAAAATATTTTGAGCGGGCGATAGAGCTAAATCCAAAATATGCTGCTGCTTACAGTAATGCAGGGTTAATGTTGCTTGACTTGGGTGAACCAGAGCTTGCCATTACTCACTATAAATATGCTATCACGCTAGATGATCAAGACCCAGCGTTTTATCATAATCTAGCCTTTGCATACTTTGATGCAAAAAGATATGGGGAAGGTTGGGATGTTTTTCGCCATCGGAAATTGGTCGAAAATGTGAGTGGTTACACAGGAAAACCAGAGTGGGAAGGAGAGCCGCTAGAGGGGAAGAGACTCCTTGTGACTGCAGAGCAGGGATTGGGTGATGAGATTATGTTTGCCTCCACGATACCAGACCTCTCAAAAGAGGATGGAGATATAACACTGCAGTGTGATCCAAGATTAGCAGCTATTTATCAACGTTCTTTTCCAGAGATTACAATATTGGGAGTGGAACGAAAAGATATAGATAGATCAATGGAGATTGATTATGAGAATGCAATTGGTGATCTCCCGCGTTTTTATAGACGTACCTTAGAAGATTTTCCAGTAATAAATGGGTACTTGGATGCAGATCCTCAAAAAGTCGCTGTCTGGAAAGAAAGGTTAGATCAATTTGGAAAAGGTTTGAAAGTTGGTCTATGTTGGCGTTCAGGTGTAGCAGAAAAAATGCGTAAACACCTGTTGGTATCGATATCAAGTGTCAGTCAGTATTATCCCTTACTGAGTATTCCAGATGTAACTTTTATCTCTTTACAGTATACCAATGTAACAGAGGAGTTGAGAATAGTTAGAAAAGAGATAGGAAAGGAAGTGCTCTTGTTAGAGGGAATTGATATGAAAAATGATCAAGATTCCTTGGCAGCATTGATGGTGGCATTAGATCTTACGATTTCAGTTCATACTGCAGTGTTACAAATGGCCTCAGCTGTTAGGGGTGCTAATGCATGGGCAGTGCCCGCTAGTATGGGTGTGCCATTTCATAGACTGACGAAATCTCCTGAACCAAAAGATATAGATGATAAAAAAAGAGATGATATTGAGAAAATGACTGCTCGAATAGGGGCTGCTACTTCAATACTCACAGAGGCAACCAAACAAGTTGATCCAGCAGAATGGATAACGAAAATCTCTAGCCAAGAGGCAGAAGATGGACGAATCTATCCTGACGCAGTAATTAAATATGCCGAGTAATACTTGGATTTAACCCACATATCTAATCAAGGAGTAAAAAAATGATAAATGTAATATACGGAGCTGGTATTTATGGTGAGATATTTTGTAAAGAAATTGAAGTAAGTGGTAGAAAGATAGACTTATTTATAGATCAATATACAAATAAAAAAACCTTATATGGTAAAAAAGTTAAAAGGCTAGAAGAGGTTCCCTTAGATAATGCGAATATATTTATATCAATTACTTCACACCCCAAGGTAGAAGTAGAGCTTATAAATACTTTGAAAAAATTGGGCGTAGAAAATATATATTCATTTATAGAAGTTCTCCAACTATTTCCTGGTCTTATTAAAAAGTGTGTAGTTTTTACTAAAGCTTGGTATGCTTCTAACAAAGATGAAATGTTAGATTACAAAAAACTACAAGGTGTTAGAGAATTATTAAATGATGAAAAAAGTAAATTACTACTTGATAATATCATAAGTTTTAGAGAAAAGTTAACCCCAAATGTTTACCCAACCCCTGACCTGGAATCTCAGTATTTCCCTGAAGATATTGATCTTTTTAAAAAAATAGGTAAAATAAGATTTGTTGATGGTGGTGCATTTGTTGGTGATACTGTATCTGAGTCTATTTTGGAATTTAAAAAGTTAAATAAAGAGATTGACTATATTGTATCTTTTGAGCCAGATAGAGTAAATATAGATAAATTAAGTCAAGAGATTGCAAATCAAAAAAAGTGTAACTCAGCCATAGATTTTTTTATATATCCTTGTGGATTGTGGTCTTCCAATGAGGTGTTAAAATTTAGTAACAACAATGGCCCCTCAAGTTCTATTGTAAATAAGATTGGAGAGAGTAGTATTTCTATAATGACAGTTGCTCTTGATAAAACATTAGTTGGAGCGGCGCCAAACTATATAAAAATGGATATAGAAGGAGCGGAAAAAGAGGCGATACTTGGAGCAAAAGAGATTATTGCTGAAAACTCTCCTACTTTAGCTATATGCTTATATCATAAGCCTCAAGATATATGGGAATTGCCACTTTTAATAAACAGTATAAATCCAAACTACGATATGTACATAAGACTTTATGGAAGCATGGGGTTAGAATTAGTATTATATTGCGTAGCTAAGGATACTAACATAAGCAAAGAAGAGAGAGGTCAAGGTTGAATTCACGAGATAACTTATCAAAATTCTAATATTAGGGGGAAGCCATAGAGATATTCCACTCATTCAGGCATCGCAAGCATTAGGGTATTATGTCATCACATTGGGGGCAATCAAGACTTATCTGGGGCACAACTATTCAGATGAAAAGTTTCTTCTTGATTTTAACGATATGGATGCAGTCAAACATATCATTCAGGACGAGAGTGTTGATTATATTTTAGCAGGGTGTAGTGAGGCGGCCTATATCAGTGCGGTTACACTTTCAAATGAGTTGGGTATTGGTTGCTATGATTTGTTAGAAACAGCTCAACTGCTACATAATAAGTGGGCATTTAAAAAATTCTGTTTAGACAATCATATATCCACTCCTGATGCCCAATATTACACTCCTCAACTAAATTTAACAGAGCTCTCTTTTCCACTAGCGATTAAACCCACAACACTTTCTGGAGGTCAAGGGGTAGATATTGTGAACTCTGTTTCTGAGCTAGAAAAAGCAGTTATTAAGTCAGAAAAGTTTTCAACAGATTTGATTTTAGAAGAGTATGTCGAGGGGCAACTAATTGCGTATTCTCTGTTTTTGCAAGATCAAAAGGTGATTTATGGTTTTGTGGGGGATGATAAAAGTTATCTCAATAAATATCTTATTAATACCGCCTATCCAGTCACTCTAAAACAGGAAGTGTTGGACAAGATGAAGCATGATGTGGAAAAAGTAGCGAGTTATCTACAGTTAGTAGATGGTATGTTTCATCTGCAGATTATCATTAAAGATGATATTCCTTATATTATTGACGTAACACGGCGAATCCCCGGAGACCTCTATCCCAAGCTTATAGAGTATTGTGATGGGGTAGCGTACTCAAAAGCAGTTGTTAAATCATACTTAGGTAAAGCGTTAGAGAATGAGTTTGAGAGGAATTCAGTTTTAAATAATAAGCAGCAAAAATTTGTGATTCGACACTGTGTTATGGCCGCTAGCAATGGCACGATTAAAGATGTAAAAGTGGATCATATTTTGCGTGAGAAGATATGCTACAGATTAGACTTAATAGAGGCAGGGCAAGCCGTCAAAGATTTTATGGTTGATGTGATTGCAATTATTTTTATAGAATTAGATAGTAGAGATGATGATATGATAAACAATATTAATAGCTTAATCTCTCCCGTCATAGAAGAGGAGTCGTAAATGGAAAAAACAGACTATCAGCTATTAGGAGAAAAATTTCAGCAACAGGTAGTAAATAACACTCATTTGTTACGCGCTTTGGAATATTATCAAGAGAGAGACTATCCGACAGCAAGAATGTTTTTAGAGATGGTGGTTAAGGAGGATCCGTCGACGGATGTTTACTATCTATTGGCACTTTTGGAGGAGAATGAGGGGAAGATAAAGCAGGCAGTTGGTTGGTTGAATAGTGCTCTGGAAATGACTCCTGACTCTGCTGATCTCTATAACATGCTGGGAAAGCTGTTAGTGAAAGAGGGAAAACAGCAAGAAGCTGTTAATCTGTTTAAGCAAGCATTGGACATTCAATCCAATCATATCGGTGCACTACAAAATCTCTCTCTCTCCCTGAAAGAGTTAGATTGTCAGCAAGCATCCCTAGAAACTTCTGAGCGACTGCTCGCTATTCATGAGACAGAGGCCGTCTGTAATAACCACGGTACTATTCTGCACGAGATGAATCGAAAGGAGGAGGCGCTTAAATATTTTGAGAGAGCGATAGTGTTAAATCCTAATTCTGCAGAAGCCTACGGTAATGCGGGAGGGATAATGCTTGAGTTAGGACATCCAGAGTTTGCAATTGCTCATCTTAAGCATGCTATTACACTAGATTCATCTCCATCGTTATATCGTAATCTATCTTCGGCATATATAGCAGTCAATAGATATGGTGAAGCGTGGGATATGGTTCATCATACTAGCTCTTATACGGGAAAACCAGAGTGGAAGGGGGAGGCATTACAGGGTAAAAAATTATTTGTTAGCGCAGAGCAAGGATTGGGTGATGAGATTATGTTTGCTTCTATGATACCTGATCTCTCAAAAGAGGATGGTGAGGTAATAGTTCAGTGTGACCCTAGATTGGATGCCCTCTATCAACGTTCATTTCCAGGGATTAAGGTATTAGGGGTGGATCGCAAGGATATAGATCAATTAATGGAGGTTGATTATGAGAGTGTAATTGGAGAACTTCCTCGTTTTTATCGTCGTAGTCTAGATGCTTTTCCAGTAAGAGACGGATATCTGAAGGCTGATCCTCAAAAAGTTCTCTATTGGAAGAATAGGTTAGATCAATTGGGGGAAGGGTTGAAGATAGGGGTCTGTTGGAGTTCTGGCTTAGCAGAAAAAATACGCAAACATTGGCTGAACTCAATATCAAGCATCAATCGCTTCTACCCGCTGTTGAATATTCCGGGTGTCACGGTTATCTCCCTACAATATACCGATGTCACGGAAGAGTTGAAAATAGTAAAAGAAGAGACGGGGAACGAGGTTGTGCTGCTAGATGGGATTGATATGAAAAATGATCAAGATTCATTGGCGGCACTGATGGTGGCATTAAATCTAACTTTTTCAATCCATACTGCAGTGCTACAGATGGCAGCAGCTGTTAAAGGAGCTAATGTATGGGCAATACCTGCAAATAATAGCCCTTTCCATAGGTTAATGAAGTCACCTGTAACAAATGATTTTGATGAGCCAGTAAGAGACCTTGAGGAGTTATTTAGTAAGCAGATAGAAGCTGCTACCTCAATACTCACAAAGGCAACCAAACGAGCTGATCCAGCCGGATGGATAACAGAAGTTTCCAACCAAGTGATAGAAAATGGGCGAATCTATCCTTAGATATTCGGATTTTTTAAAAAAATATAAAAATATAGTAAAGGTTTTCGAGTGAGTGCCGCTACCATGTGTGGAGGCGGTAAGTACAGAGGATGAAAAGCATCACTATTGCGCATCTGCCAAAGATTAAGTATTTTTTAGGAGAATTACAATGCCTGCATATATTAACACGAATGTAGCTTCAATTAACACAGTCCGTATCTTAGACGGATCACAAAAAGAGTTAACCACTTCGATGG